>Ga0257119_1000201_pt1 | contig 67597 bp, 51 predicted proteins | sample SI112_200mmetaG_FD_190179 | JGI IMG/M metagenome (GOLD analysis project Ga0257119, IMG submission 190179) | Marine microbial communities from Saanich Inlet, British Columbia, Canada - SI112_200m | ecosystem: Environmental > Aquatic > Marine > Inlet | place: Canada: British Columbia | collected... | reverse complement strand
GGCTCTTGGTGTAAGCAGAAAAACTTTTTCAGCACTCTTAAATGGGCGGTCAGGTATTAGCCCTGAAATGGCTTTGCGATTATCAAAAGTGTTTGGTCGTACTCCTGAAGGGTGGCTCCGCCTACAGATCCAATATGACTTATGGAAAACCAGACAATCTATTGATATTGAAGGCTTAAAACGTATAGAAGCTGCTTAAGACAAAAACGGATCTGGGCTAATGTGCATTAAAAAAGGGCTGTTTCCTCAATTAAATGGGAAACAGCCCCTTTTGTTTAAAACAAGGAGGGTGTATTACAGTCTTTCGAATATTGCTGCAGCACCCATGCCGCCGCCGATGCACATGGAAACAATACCGTATCTACCATTGACTTCTTTCAGGTTGGCAAGACAGGTGGCTGTCAGTTTTGCACCAGTACACCCAAGAGGATGGCCCAATGCAATGGCACCGCCATGGATATTGATTTTGTCCATAACCTTTTCAATGCCAAGCTCTCTTATGCAGTAAAGAGCCTGGGAAGCAAAAGCTTCATTGATTTCAAAGATATCAATATCATCAATTGAAAGGCCGGCCTGTTCAAGAACCTTTGGAATGGCATAAAGAGGTCCTACGCCCATTTCATCAGACTTGCAGCCTATGGTTGTATAGGAAACAAATTTTGCAATGGGTTCAAGCCCTAATTCATCACATTTTTCTTTTGATGCAATAATGGTTGCAGCAGCTCCGTCCGTTGTCTGGGAGGAGTTCCCGGCTGTTACACTGCCTGCAGCTGAAAAAACCGTTCGAAGTTTTCCAAGCCCTTCAGCACTTGAAACCCTGATGCCATCATCGTGTTCCACAATGAATGTTTCTTTTTTATAGGTGCCATCTTCCTGTTTGACATATTTTGTGGCAGGAGTGGGGACGATTTCAGTAAAAAGACCGTTGTCTCTTGCTTTTGCAGCTTTTGCCTGGGAATTTGCTGCAAATATATCCTGGTCTTCCCGGGATATATTGTATCGTGAGGCAACATTTTCAGCTGTTATACCCATGGAAATAAACATTTCCGGATTGGTTCTGGAAAACTCAGGGTGAGGACGGGGGTTCAGTCCGGTCATAGGAACAAAGCTCATGGATTCAAGACCCGCACCTATGGTCACATCTGACCAGCCCATCTGGACTCTCATGGATGCAAGGGCAATGGCCTCAATACCGGAAGCACAGAACCTGTTAACGGTTGCACCGGATACTTTGTCGGGAAATCCAGCCATTTGGGATGCAACCCTTCCGATGTTAAGGCCCTGCTCCGCTTCAGGAAATGCACACCCAACCATAACATCATCCAGATGTTCAGGTTCAAGGTTCTTGGTCCTTTCAACAGCAGACTTCATGATAAAAGAAATAAGTTCTTCCGGCCTTGTCTGATTGAACAGGCCTTTTTTTTGTTTGCAGCCAGGGGTTCTGACTGATTGTACAATATATACGTCTCTCATGTCTTAATTCCTCCTTTAGTTTCTGAGTGGTTTGCCTGTTTTAAGCATGTGATCGATTCTTGCAATGGTTTTTTCTTCTTTGCAAAAGTCAACAAAAGCGTCTCTTTCAAGTTTCAAGATCGTGTCTTCATCAACAAGACTTCCCACTCTTACATCCCCGCCACTCATTACATAAGCTATTCGTTTGGCAAGAAATGCATCATAATCACTCATAAATTTTCCATTGAGCATGTTGAAGATTTCTGCATTCACCATACCCTGGCCGGCATCCCCCATGACAATAAGGCCCTGTTTGGCCGGCGGTACATATCCGTCGTCAACCATTTTAAGGACTTCTTTTTTAGCTTCGCCGATGAGGTTGTCACGATTGAATACGATCCGGTCCGCCTGACCAAGAAAACCATTTCCCTGTGCCTGGGCTGCAGACCCGGACACGGCAGCCATTCCGACTTTCATAAAGGCCGGTACAAATAATTTTGCCAGATCAATGTCCTTAGCCGTTTTTGCCGGAAGGGCATTGATATATTTTTTCCACAGGTTCATGCACCCGCCGCCGGCGGGAAGAAGGCCTACACCTATTTCTACAAGTCCCATATAAAGTTCTGAATGGGCAACCATTTTATCTGCACTCAGGCAGACTTCACATCCACCGCCCAGTACAAGTCCGTATGGTGCTGCAACCACGGGGAAGGGTGAATATTTAGCTCTCTGCATGCTTTTATGACCATCTTTCAGAAAGGCATAGATTTCAGCATATTTTTTATCATGGCAAAACTTTGAAACAACACCAAGATCCGCCCCTGCTGAAAATGCCCCCGGCATACCACCGGCTTCATTACCAATGACAAGTCCCACACCGTTTTTATCCACATAATCAAGGGCTTCACCAAAGACCTCAAAGATTTCTAGATTAAGCGCATTCATTTTTGAATGAAATTCAAGGCAGAAGACATCATCACCAATATCAACCAGGCTGGCAGATTTATTTTCCAGGACAGTTTTATTATTCCCTTTGGCAGCTGCAATGGAGACCATATTTTTGCTGACAGGTACTTTTTTGTACGAGCCTGATGCAAAGTCATAGAAATATTGAATTCCGTTTTCAAGCTTGTAAAAGCTTGTGTTTCCTTTTGCCAGCATCTCTTTCACATTGGCAGGGACATCAAAACCATCTTCTTCTATACGTTCAACAGCTTCTTTAACACCATAGGCATCCCAGGTTTCAAAGGGGCCCATTTCAAAATTGTAACCCCATTTCATGGAGTTGTCGATTTCAATGATGGTATCGGCAATTTCAGGAATCCGGTTTGCAGCATAGAGGAAACTGTTAACAGCCATTTTCCAGGCAAATTTTGCACCTTTGTCATCTCCGTTAAGAACACAGCTTATTTTCTCTTTTAAGGTGGATTTCTTTTTAGCATCATCAATACAGGGAAAAGAAGGCCTTACCAGGTCTTCATATTCCATGGTGGATGGGTTCAAAACTTTCCTGATTTTTTTCCATTCCGGGGTCAGTTCGGTTTTATAAAAGCCCCCTCCCGTTTTGTTCCCCAGAAGATTTTTTTCAGCCATTTTATTGATAAAATCAGGTAAGATATGTGTATCTCGTTGTTCATCATCCGGGCAGAGATCATAGGAATTTTTGAGGACATGAATCATGGTGTCCAGACCGACAAGATCAGTAGTTTTAAAAATGGCTGTTTTAGGTCGGCCAAGGGCAGGGCCAAAGATTGCATCTATTTCAGGAATGGTCATGTCATTTTCAGTCATGGTTTTCATCGTGGCCCCAATGCCCTGGACACCGATCCTGTTGCCGACAAAGTTGGGAGTATCTTTTGCCCAGACAATACCTTTGCCTAAATTTTTCTCGCCAAATGCTGCAATAAATTCAAGAATTTCAGGAAGGGTATCTGCGCCCGGGATCAGCTCTAAAAGATGCATATACCGAACAGGGTTGAAAAAATGAGTTCCCATGAAATGTTCTTTGAACTCTTTTGAAAAGCCTTGGCAAATATCCTGCAGAGGAATACCGGATGTATTCGAAGTAACAATGGAACCTGTCTTTCTAACTTTCTCTATTTTTGTGAACAGCTCTCTTTTAATTTTCAGATTCTCAACAACAACTTCAATTATCCAGTCGCATTCAGAGAGTTTTTCAATATCATCATCAAGGTTTCCAATGGATATGAGTCCGGCATCTTTTTTGTTGAAAAATAAAGAGGGGTATGAACCCAGTGCAGCATCCAATCCTGATTTTACAATCCGATTGCGTGCGATTGGATCATTTTTTTCTTCGTCTTTTAAATCAAATGGAACGATATCCAAAAGCTGCACCTTTACACCGGCACCGGCAAGAAGGGCTGCAATACCTCCTCCCATGATTCCGGACCCGATCACTGCCGCTTTTCTGACTTTTCTTATCATGATTTCCTCCTGCATAGTTCAAGGGTTATTAAATATTTATGAATGAGTATTCATTTCGAATATCAAAAAATTGCCAGGAATGTCAAGAAAAATTATTGAGAAAAAAACAAGGGCTGATCAGAAAAATTTTCATTCAATTTCAAACTGTTATATATATTGAATATTTAAAGTTAATCTCATTGATACCTATGGTAAAAAAAAGAAAATTTTATGAATGCTCATTCATGAATACTTTACGTTACCTTGTAATAAATAAGGTGTTCTGATAGTGTGACAGTTTAGTTTTTAAGGATATTTGTTAATCGGAGATGTTTGATGTTGCTAAAAGACCCAAAGCTAAAATTTTCTGAAACCCTGAGTATTGGCTCATTGACCCGTTTTATTTCAGGCCTTCAGAAAGAGTCTGGAGATATTCCCTGGCATATTGAAGGTAAAACCGATCCATGGGATATAGTTGAAACAATCATGGGATTGAATATTGGAAAGTGCTTTGATGAATCTTATCGTGCTTTTGAGTGGATGAAAAGAATGCAGAATCCCGATGGGTCCTGGTATTCTTCTTATATCAATGGAATCCCCGGGGATAGAACCTGTGAAACCCATATGGCTGCTTATATCTCAGTGGGACTTTTCCATACCTGGCTTATGAATAAAGATACTGTCTTTCTTAATAAGATGTGGCCGACAATGAAAAAAGGAATCAATTATGCCATCGGCCTGCAGGCAAAAGGCGGAGAGATCTATTGGGCAAAAAGTCCTGAAGGTAATGTCGATCCTATGTCTCTTCTGGCAGGTTCCAGTTCCATTTTTATGAGTTTAAAATGTGCTCTTGCCATTGCAGGCATTCTTGGTAAAAGGAAAATATCATGGGAACACTCCTTTGACAAACTGGGTAAATCTATAAGGGAAAATACCCATAATTATAATGTCAGCAAATCCAGATTTTCAATGTACTGGTTTTACCCCATTTTAAGCGGGGCACTGACAGGAAAAAAGGCAAATAACAGGATTGAAAAATACTGGAATAAATATGTTATAGATGGTCAAGGGGTGAGATGCGTGTCTGATGAACCCTGGGTGACCATTGCTGAGACGTCTGAACTTGTCATTGCCCTGCATGGTATGGGCAGAATTGAAATAGCAAAGATTGTGTTTTCCTGGATTCAAGACAAGGTTTATAAGGATAGCACTTTCTGGTGTGGGTATACCTATCCTGACATTGTGATCTGGCCTGAAGAAAAAATATCATGGACCAATGCAGTGGTTCTTCTGGCTGCAGATGCAATTTATTCTTTTACACCTGCGTCAGGCCTTTTTTCCCACAGTTCATGGGATGGATTTATTTATACGGATCTTGTCAATTGATAAAAGATTATAGGCCCTATTATATTAAAAAAGCATGGTACAGGCTCCAGCATCTGTACGTTCGTCATAAGCTTTCTCCCCAGCTGACATCCCTTGGAAAACATTCATTCATTGTAAAACCCTGGCATATTGAAATATTTGGCAGTCCTGTCAGCATCGGAGACAATGTCACACTTTTAGGATGCTCTGATAAAAAGACCAGGTTAACGGTGTGGTCGGATAAAAAAAATATCAAAGGAATTACAATAGGGGATCATGTCCTGATTTCTCCTGGAGTCAGGATCAGTGCTGCCAATTATATATCAATTGCTGACTCCTGCATGCTGGCAAGCCATGTCTATATCACTGATTCAGACTGGCACGGAATCTATGACAGGTCTTTGCCGCCCAGAGAAAAAAACTTTGTTGTGCTTGAAGAAAACGTATGGGTTGGAGACAGTGCAATAATCTGTAAAGGGGTGACCATTGGTAAAAATAGTATTATAGGTGCAGGGTCTGTGGTCACTTCCGATGTACCTGCAAATGTAATTGCAGCTGGAAATCCTGCTAAAATTATAAAACAATTAGCACTTGATAAACACATCATCGCACGTAAAGATAGGTTTGCTGATATAAATAAAATGACCCAAGCCCTTGAATCAGCTGAAAAAGAATTCCTTAAAGGTAATACATTGTTGGGTTGGGTAAGATCATGGCTTTTCCCGAAGAAGAATTGATTCAAAAAGATCAAACAATTTTTTTCAGTAATCTGGGGATCGAGTACCATTGTTTAAACAATATTAGTAAAATAATTCAAATAAAAAGTGCAACGGACATGGAAATAATTGAGAGTATTGTTGAGAGCATGATGATAGCGGAAGCAAGCTGGGTATCACTGTTAAGCTGAGCAGAAAGAACATATATGGCTGTTGAGGTGGGTAATGTGAAAAAAATCATACCGGCTTTAAAAGGAATTCCTGTAACTGAAAATATTTTTAGTAAGCAAAACCCTGTCATAGGCAGAATCAGCACTTTTAACACGGATGCAATAAGAGACACTTTTGTGTTTAGTTTAAGTCCTGAAAGAGTTAAGGAACCCCCAATGGATATCAATGCCAATGGCATTGTGACTGCGGTCATTAGAGCAAAAGTATTATCAATAAAGACAGGAAAAAAAAGTTGGAATCTGGAGAAAAAAAGCCCGGCCATGCATCCGAGGATTAGAGGATTGGAAATCAAAGCTTTTAAAAGATACCTTGTGTTTTGCCCAATGCTTCCCTTTTTACCGGAATGCCAGATCAATGTTGAAACAGCAAGAACGTTTATAATGGGGATGGCAAATCCGATCAGGATACCAAAGTATCTTATGCCTGATTCACCAAGGGTGTTCATGACAATAGCCATACCGATATATGTATTGAATCTGTAACAGGCCTGGGAAAAAGTTCCTGCCTGAAAACTTGAAATATTGAAAAGTCGGATCGCTGCAAGACTTAAAATATAAACAATGATGACTGCAAGAATTGAAGCAGCACATAAATTAATACTGATCCCCTTGTCAGGAGTTGAACTGCCTATTTTCCAAAACAGCATGACAGGGAAAAAAATGAAATAGACCAGTTTATCCGAGGTCTTTAAAAATGTTTCATTTGTAATGTTATAGCGTTTGAGCAGGTTTCCAAGCAAAAGCAGAGCAAATATCGGAAATATTGCATTCAGGACAATCATGGTCCTTAAATAAGGAACTTTAACAATTTTTGCAAATGAATAATTTATGATTATATTTGAGAGATAATGAAAAGTGCAGCATAAAATTTCCTGCTGCCAATGATATTATTTAGGAGACTTGTATGAGTGAACAAACCTTGAATCTGCCTATTACCGGTATGACCTGTGCCAATTGTGCTGCAAATATCACAAGAACCGTCAGCAAACTAGATGGCGTGACCAATGCCAATGCCAATTTTGCCGCTGAAAACGCAATGGTATCTTTTGATACGGATAAGATCGGTTCAAATGACATTATCCATAAAATCCAGGATATAGGGTTTAAGGTCCCCATGAGCAGAAAAGAAATGCCCGTAACCGGCATGAGTTGCGCTAATTGTGCTGCAAACATTGAAAGAACATTAAATAAAAAAGTAGAAGGTGTTGTCTCGGCATCCGTGAATTTTGCATCGGAAAGATTGCTTGTAGATTATATCCCATCCATTGTTTCTTTTGATATAATTGTTGCAGCCGTTAAAAAAATCGGTTTTGATTTGATTGTTGCAGATGATGGTCAGGATGAAGAGGATGTGGAAGAGATTGCAAGAAATGCTGAAATCAAAGATCAAATGCAAAAATTTGTTGTGGGTGTTGTTTTTGCCCTTCCATTGTTCCTCATCAGCATGTCAAGAGACTTTGGACTGATTGGTCCCTGGAGCCATGCATCCTGGGTAAACTGGTTTTTTCTCTTTCTTGCCACACCCGTCCAGTTTTATACGGGCATAGACTATTATGTGGGTGCATACAAGAATTTAAGAAATAAAAGCACTAACATGGATGTGTTGATTGCCCTGGGTTCTTCAGTGGCATATTTTTATTCGCTTTGCATCCTTATTCTTCCAGGACTTGGCGGACATGTCTATTTTGAGACGTCTGCGGTCATCATTACCCTGATTAAATTCGGTAAGCTACTTGAGGCCAGAACCAAAGGTAAAACAGGTGGGGCTATAAAAAAATTGATCGGGCTTCAGCCAAAAACGGCCACAATTATTGAAAATGGTGCAGAAAAAGAAATCTCCATTTCCATGGTTCAACTCAATGATATTATTGTTATCAGACCCGGAGAAAGGATTCCCGTTGATGGCGTGATTATTGAAGGCGAATCAGCCGTTGATGAATCCATGCTCAGTGGAGAACCCATCCCCATTGATAAGATAAAAGATGATAAGGTCACAGGCGGCACGGTTAATGGTCAGGGGCTTTTAAAATTTGTGGCCACCCGTGTGGGCAAAGACACAGCTCTTTCCCAGATCATTAGACTTGTTCAGGAAGCACAGGGCAGTAAAGCTCCGATTCAGGCCCTTGCAGATAAAGTGGCAGCCATATTTGTTCCTGCTGTCATCGGTATTGCCTTGATCACTTTTGGCATCTGGTGGGGGATAACAGGAGAGTTTGTTCCGTCAATGATTAGAATGGTGGCTGTTCTTGTCATAGCTTGCCCTTGTGCCCTGGGACTTGCAACCCCCACAGCCATTATGGCAGGCACAGGAAAGGGGGCTGAAAACGGGATTTTGTTTAAAAGAAGCGAGGCCCTTGAAAATGCCGCTAAACTTGAAATTATTGTAATGGATAAAACCGGTACGATCACCATGGGTAAACCAACCGTGGTTGACCGGATTCCTGCCAAGACTTCCGGCTTATCTGCAGATGAATTGCTTACAATTTCGGCTTCTCTGGAAAAAGGATCTGAGCACCCCATAGGAAAAGCCATTGTTGCATTTGCCCGGGATAAAGGTCTTGTATTGAGTGATCCAAAAAATTTTAAAGCAGTGAGTGGTTTTGGAGTTGAGGCGCAACTTGACGACAGTGTTTTCAGGTTTGGCAAACCCCTGTGGTTTGAACAGGATTCAGGTTATTCAGATGTCATCCGGGAAATGATCCTTGAATTGCAGAATAAGGGAAGAACCGTCATGGTATTGGCAAAAGACAAGGATGTTTTGGGCGTTATATCTGTATCTGATGTATTAAAGCCTGAATCAAAAAAGGCCATTCAAGAGCTCCATGCAGAAAACCTTAAAGTGGTAATGCTCACAGGAGATAACTTACAGACTGCAAAAGCCATTGGCAATGAAGTTAATGTGGATGATGTCCAAGCTGAAGTAAGACCTGAAGAAAAATCCGGAAAAGTGAAGGCCTTTCAGAAAAATAATGTGCTGGTAGGAATGGTGGGGGATGGAATCAATGATGCCCCGGCCCTTGCCCAGGCCGATATTGGTTTTGCCATTGGCACGGGTACTGATGTTGCCATTGAAACAGGGGATGTAATCCTTTCCAGTGGGAAGCTGACCGGGATACCAAAGGCCATCAAAATCAGTCGGAAAACCATTGCTACCATCAAACAGAATTTATTTCTGGCATTTGTTTATAATATTATTCTGATTCCCGTTGCAGCAGGGATTTTGGCACCTTTTGATATGTTTCCGGAATTTTTAAGGCAGCTTCATCCGATTCTTGCCGCTCTTGCCATGGCAGCAAGCAGCATTTCAGTGGTGACAAATAGTTTGCGGCTATATAATGCAGATATCAGTTAGTCTCTGAACGAAAACCCTAAATTAAGCAGAATCAATTGTAATTATTCAGCTCTTACGCCTGAAACCGCCCTGTCTGATGGATATTTTTGTTCGATGCTAAACGCTTAACCTCCTGCAAATATCTATTAGACAGGGCTTTGGGGATAACTTTTTTTAACGGGCTGAACAATTACAATCAATTTTTGTTTCAGAAGGTCTGTTTGATTGTATGACCTGTATGTCCATGGTGCTGCCCATGTTGATAATAAGATTTTGACGGGATAATTGGACTGAAATATCCGACAGCACCTGATTACATTTTTCCAGGGTAAGTCTTTTCCGAAATCTTGAAAAGGTTGAACTATCAGGTGCAGGGTCTCCCATTGGAAGACCGATGAATTTTTTAAATGAGAACCTGTCATTAATCAGGCTTTCCAATTCAACATCAGATTTGATTTGAAACCAGTTTCTAAGCAACATGCATTTGAACAGCATTAAAGGAGAATGGGCTTGGGGGCCTTTTTTCTTTTTTCCCGTGGGATAGCTTTTAAGCAGTGTGGATTCAATGGGTTCCCATTGTATGTTTTGATCCAGATGGTTCAGGTAGGTAAGCGTATTGTTTTTGGCTTTTATCTGGGACAATTCCAGGTCTGAGAATGAAGGCGTTTGATTATCAGATTTAAAACTCATGTATCACCTCTCCCGTATCCACGAGAAGATTTTTTTCTCCGCCTTTGATCAACCAGGTGTAAATGGGTATTGTGTATGACTCTTCCTGGCCGTATTGGTAGGTCATCATGCTTTTGTCAAAAACTTTTGTTCCCATGACAATGGGATGGATTGTGTATTTTGTCATCACAGGACTCCTTTTTGAAATTTGTATTTTCGACTATAGATAAAATTATCTGAATATGTCAATAACTCAAAATCGTATTCAGCTATCCATAAATAAATTGACAGATGTAAATGAAGGCTTCCCCTCTTTTGTTATCTCTATCCAAAGGAGAAAGATTCCGTGCTATTGGTAAAGTAAAAAAGTTCGGTAAAAATATCATAGTAACAGAAGGAGAGCTCTTCTCCCGGACAGGAGACTCCCAAAAATTGGTCGCAACAATGGTCGCTACCATAATGTCGGTTTATGATCGAAAAGATATCAAAGATTAATGAACAACAAATTCACAAGCCCCATTTTAAATTCCATTCGAAAGAAAAAATTAGACGACGATTTTAAGCTGGCTCAAGTTCAGATCTTATCATATCGTAACGCATTTTTATTTCCCTTTATTATTATACATCACCCAGAGCAGCATAGCTGCATATGATCTTAGTGGGCGCCAACGTTCAGCTATTTTATTAATATGTGCCGGTGTTCTTTTTTGAGAATCTTGCGACATGGCCTTTACAATCCCCAGGTCACTCGCAGGAAAAGCATTTTTTGAACCCAGACCTTTCATGGCGATGATTTGTGCTGTCCACTCACCAATGCCCCTGATGGATTTACATTGCCTAAAGAAAGTATCAAAATTATCAATATCATTTAAATCAATAGTACCCTCTTCCAGCATTAGTGAGAAACCTTCAATTGCAGCAATTTTATTTTGAGTTAACCCGAAAGAATGCTTGCCTATTTTTTTCAAACAGGATGCACTAGGAAATATTTTTTTTATGCCTTTTGGTGTTGAAATTAAGAGATCATCTGCAAATGTTTCAACAATGTTTTTCACCAGCTTAGTTGCAGTTTTCACCGAAATTAACTGGCCGACAATGGCGCGCACGGCAAATTCAAAAGTGTCCCAACACACGGGAACCCTTATCCCGGGATGGCGCAACCATACAGAACCCAAAATGGAATCATTTTTAAATAATTTTTTCAGTCTTAAAGGATCGGCATTCAGATCAAACATCCGTCTAACCCGCCACACTAAGGGCATTAAACAGGATAAATCAGATGCGTGTACTTCTAATCGTAATGCATTAGTGTTTTGTACATTCTGAAGAGAAAACCAGCCCTGATGACCATTCAAACAAAAACTTCTCAGGTAGGCATCTTTGGTAACTTTCTCTACTCCCTTAATAGTACGTTCTGAAAAATATTTAAGCAATACCGGCCAATCAAACGGTGGCCGATAAAAAAGCAGCAATGCACATGATTTTGCACCATATTCACCCTCAATTTTTAATGGTTTTCTGACTTTGACCGGGTCACACCGATACAGCTGAAACAATTCATTTACCATGTTTTCCGAAGTATCGAACTTGGTAATTTCAGCAATTTCTTCTTCAGATAATGAGGTATCCGTGAGTAACATTTTTGCAAATCCCAGTTGAATTGTTTTCCAATATTTTGTAGGCGTGACTCCAAGATTAGATGTAAACTCATCGAATTGAGGCTTAGCCATAGAACCCGGGGATATCCCCTGGTGAATTCTTCCAATGGTATTGTTTATCTGCCACATGGAATCTTCACAGATAGGTTGGTCTGGCGCCAGCTCAGGACGGCAGCGAAGGCATGGCCTTAAACCAGCTTTCTCGGCCAGGGCCTTATTTTGATAAAATGAATTATTTTTCTCCAACGGGGATCTTGCAGGGCAAGTTGAACGACAATAAATTTTTGTGCTTGAAACACCTGAAAAAAAAATTCCATCGTATTGCACATCACCGTCATGACATTTTCTACGGCAAAAATCATAGGTATATTTGTTTGAGTCTATTTTAGCATTCATTACACAATAAAATCCTTTCTTTAATAAAGATATTGCAAAACACAACTTATGCCCTTTTTGCAGCCTCCCATCCTACAATAGCCTTTTTTCTTGACGAGCCCCACCGATATTGGTGAATTTTACCTGTTTTATTATAATCTACTTCATTTATTGTCTGATGACCACCCGAATATTGCTTTAAAATTCAGGAGCAAGCAATCTGACTATTTAGGTCTCACATTTAAAGAAACAGTCTACATCTTGAGTGTAATCAATTTTTCTGATATTCTTAAAATCAACAAAAAAATACAAAACTAAAAGATTCATGTTAAAATTTTTAAATAAACTTCCATTCTCAACTTTGATCCTTGCAACAATTTTTATGTTATTGACACCCATACATCCTATGCCGCATGTTGTTGAAAAACTCCTAATGATTAAAAATATGACCCTTTATAAACCCTTAGATATTTTTGATCTCTTTTTTCACTTGTCTCCATTAATTTTACTGATTATAAAGGTTTTAAAAGAAAAAAAGTAAGGTATGAAAAAGTCTTCAAAAAATCGCTTGACCCCCCGGCAGGAAGTGTTGTTTTCCGGTACTAGCCTTTTTGGTAAAATTGCAAGAGCCGTGTGCCGGGCTGGAACGCTTCCAAGAAAAGAACTTTATGAAGCTTGGAAAATGGCAAAAAGGGTGTGGTGAAAACATCACTCCCAAAAACAGGCTGCTAATGGGAGAATATTCTTTACAAGATAAATAAGCCTTTTATTACAGACAGGGCAATGGCCCACATGGTACATCCCACAAGGGTATCCAGAATTCGCCAGGATGATTTTTTTGTAAACAAAGGCGCAAGCATCTTTCCGCCAAGGCTCAAAGAAAAGAACCAGACAAATGATGCCAAAACAGCACCGGCACCAAAAAAGATGTGGCCGGGTGGTTTAAACTGACTGGAAATGCTGCCTAGCAAAATGACCGTGTCAAGATATACATGAGGATTGAGCAATGTTACCCCAAGGGTTGTGAGAATGGCAATCTTTAAAGAGGTTTCCGTTGTTTGGTTGGCAGAAAGGCTGTCTCCTTTGAGAGCCGATCTAAAAGACCTGATTCCATAAATGAAGAGAAAAACAGCCCCGCCAATACCAGCGATTAATGAAAGACTTTTACTGGAAGCCACAAGAGTACCCATGCCCGTTACGCCCAATATGATGAGAAGGGCATCACAAACAGCGCAAATTAAAGGAATGATAATATAATGGTTTTTTTTAACCCCCTGGCTTAAAACAAATGCATTCTGGGCGCCGATGGCAATAATCAGACCGCTTCCAACACCAAACCCTTTTAAAAATGTTAACAGCATATATGTCCCTATTTTTATAGATACCATAAAATAACAGAGATAAAATATGCGAATCATCATACAAAGTGCAACCCATTATTTTTTTAATTATAAATTCTAACTTATGGCCTGTGATAAAATCCATCAGCGATTATCAAAGCTAAGATCTTAAAATATGGGTATTCAGGCTATTTTATTTGTTTTCTTGTGGATGGTTTAATTGTGCTTATCTTTACGGAAAACGACTTAACCAAAGGAGAGTATTATGTCTTCAGCTGTGGAGCTTGAAATATTTTCAGACTATGTTTGACCGTGGTGTTACTTCATTACCGGGAGTATTGAAAAACTTGAAAACAAATATGATATTCACATCAAATGGCGGGCTTTTCCTCTTCATCCGGACACGCCGGAACAGGGGCGAACCCTGGAAGTCCTGTTTAAACACAAGGGGATAGCCGTTGATGTGGACAAAATGATGGCGCATCTTAAAGCCACGGCAGCAAAGCTTGGGCTTGCTCTGGGTGATAGAAAGATGACATATAACAGCAGGCTTGCCCAGGAAGTCGGCCTGTGGGCAGAAACAAAGGGCCATGGTCATAAATTTCACATGGAAGCATTCAAGGCGTATTTCGTGGATGGAAAGAACATCGCTCAAACAGATGTTCTGCTCAACCTGATTGAAAATTCAGGACTTGATCCCAAGGAAGGGAAGACCATCATTGAAACCCGGGCATTTTCAGATGCTGTGGATTCGGATTGGAAACTTTCAAGGGCAAAAGGTGTCACGGCCGTACCCAGCTTTTTTTTCGGATTGGACCGTCTCGTGGGGGCGCAACCCTATGAAACCCTTGAGAAATTATTGGTAAAACAGGGTGTAAAGCCTATTTGACAATAAAACCATACTTGATCTTATTACTGACTTGGGTTTAACCTAAATATTGTTATTTATTTTCTTTTACCAACTATTTTGCTAATAACAAATCATGCAGATAAGATTAAAAGATATCATTGATCTGGATTATTTTATCCATATGGATGAGGCCAAAGATTCTCCCGAAGAAATTCAATCACAAACGCTTAGGGATCGAAATATTTATAATCAGTGCAAGGATTCTTCCCAAACCGAATCAACACTATTGTTAACATGGCTGGCTTTTAGAAAAGATAATTTTTTTAAGGTAAACGATAAAAAGGGATTCAGCCAACTGCCCGGCACTGTTTTTTCAATCCTTTATTCCTGGATGATTAACGCCATGATTTTGTCAGGGGGGATTTTCGGAATATCCCTGGCATATTCATTTCTTGCTTATCACGGGAACCGCCCGATCAATGTAACGATTTTGTTTGTTTTGTTTGTTTTACTGCAGGTCTTGTTGATATTAATCACCCTGATATTTCTGCTACTTCGTAGTATGGGAAAAAAAAGTCAGAAAAACCGGTTTGACAAATCCATCATCCATACATTGATCTCATCATTATTTTTTGATCTATTGCCCAAAATTATGAAAAAAACAGGGCAGGCCAATTTTAAAAGAAGCTTCGAACCCCTGGAGTATACCTCGTCGCTCATCAGGATTAAGCAAAGGGAATATAAAGATCTCTTTTTCTGGCCGATTTTTATTCTGGCATCTATATTTGCTTTTAGTTTTTCAGCCGGTGCCCTTGGCGGAACATTTTTCAGGGTGATTGTCAGCGATATGGCCTTTGGATGGCAGTCCACGCTGATGGCTTCAAGCGAAAGGGTTTATGATCTGGTTTCATTTACAGCACTTCCCTGGTCCTGGTTTGCGCCGGAATCCTTAGCTCACCCCACCCTTGCACAAATAGAAGGGTCCCGGATTGTTTTAAAAGACGGTATTTCTATTCTGGCAACACAAGATCTGGCATCCTGGTGGCCGTTCATATGCTTGGGAATCTTGTTTTACGCCGTCATACCACGGGGACTTTTTATCATTACCGGCATCATAGCTCAAAAACATGTCATGCAGGGGTTTAATTTTAAACAGCCAAGATTCAATCAGATAATTGTCAGAATGCAGTCTCCTGTTCTGGACATTGATTCTAATAAAAAAAGGGTAACCCAAATCATCCAAAAGGACCCGAACACGGATATGAAAGAAAGGCCGTGCTTTAAAAATAGTCCTGAAGGCCCAGTTCAAAACGCTTTGCTCCTCATTTCAAAAACTGTCTATTCGGATGAGATAATTCAAGATGTTGTCAAGAATATTGAAACGCAGATGTTTTTTAATGTGAAACAGACTCTTGGAATCAGTTTTGATTTTGAAAAGGATGTTGATACCATCCGCCAGATGAGCCAAAGCAAGTTGGATCAGGTGATTCTGGTCCATGAAGTCTGGCAGCCTCCCATAAGAGGGCTTCTCCATTATATTCAGCAGATAAAGACTCTTATGCCTGATGAAATTACATTATGCATACTTTTGACCCAGGATGCCGGTCTGGCAGATCTTTTTGTGGACAAAACGGATATTAATTATAAGGTCTGGAAAAAAGCAGTGTTTAAACTTGAAAATCCTTACATAGTTGTGAAAAGGTTTATGGAGTTATGATACCGGAATTTGCCGTTATAGGCCACCCCAATGAGGGAAAGTCTTCCGTGGTATCCACACTGACCGAAGATGATCAGATAAAAGTCAGCCCGGTCCCGGGTGAAACCACTATTTCAAGGAACTATACCATAACAATTGACGGAAAAGAGATCATCCGGTTTGTGGACACACCGGGATTCCAGGTGCCCAGGCAGACCCTTGCATGGTTTAAGGCTTTTGATGGTGACCAGGACAAAATTACCCAAGGGTTTATTGATGCCTTTAGAAATGATCCATTTTATGCAGATGAATGTGAACTTTTAGATCCGGTGGCCAGTGGTGCCGGCGTTATCTATGTGGTGGACGGTTCCAGGCCTGTACGGGATGATGACCTGGCTGAAATGGAAATTTTAAGGCTTACAGGCCAGCCGAGAATGGCCATTATTAATTCCAAGACGGAAGACAAAGATTATACCCGGGACTGGAAACTTGAATTTAGAAAGCATTTTAATTCCATTCGTGTGTTTAATTCAAATACTGCCAATTTTACAGAGCGCATTAAAATGCTTGAAAGCCTTAAGGCTATTGACCAGGAATGGGAATATGCGCTCTCCCGTGTAATTCTGGCATTTAAAGAGGACTGGCAGAAAAGAAATCAGCTTGTTACGACCTTAATGATCCAGTCCATTGAGAAAAGTTTGTCATTTTCCATATCTGAACCCATCACAGAGTCTTTCGATCAAAAAGAGATCAAAGAAAGGCTTAATGAGAAATATCAGAACCATATAAAAGATCTGGAAAATAAAATGTTCAAACAGATCAGGGCTCTGTTCAAGCATCACCTTTTTGAGGTTCATCTGTCAGAGTATTCAATTCTTAAACACGATCTTTTTTCAAAACAGACCTGGGAACTTCTGGGTTTGACAAAAGAACAGCTGGCAGCAGCAGGAGCGATCATCGGCGGTACCATGGGGGCTTTTATTGATACGGCAGCAGCCGGGATTACATTTGGAGTATTTACGGTTCTTGGAGGCGTTTTAGGAGCCGGGTCTGCCTTGTTTGGTGGAAAAAAAATCACTAAAAAGAAAAGGGCAGGCATACGCTTTGGCGGGGATAAACTCAAACTGGGACCCAATAAGAATCTTCAATTCCTTTATATTTTAATTGACCGGGCATTGATCTACTATTCCCATATGATTAACCGCCCCCATGGCAAAAGGGACCTGCCAGGCCAACCCGGGAATACAGATAGCAAAAAGAAAGGATATTCCACAGGCTTTACGGCAAGTCAAAGAAATGTTTGTGCAAATTTTTTCAAAGTTGTGACGGGCCGCTCGTTCATCAAGGAAAAAAATGCAGGACCAAAGTTTGAGGAATTGATTGAATCTATTTTAAATGAAATATCCAGGGAATAATGATGCAAAACACCGAGAAAAAATAATTGTAATTGTTCAGCCCGTTAAAAAAGTTATCCTAAAAAGTCCTGTCTGATGGATATTTGCAGGAGGTTAAGCGTTTAGCATCGAAACAAATATCCATCAGACAGGGCGGTTTCAAGTGCAAGAGCTGAATAATTACAAATAATTTTTGTAAAAAACTTGTATCAACAAGGATAATTCGCTTATATTCAATTTTGAATGCAGAACCTTGACTTATAATTTAAAAGGAAGTCTATAGAATGCTATCAAATCTTTTCAGCCCGATCCGGATCGGTAATATGACCTCAAAAAACAGACTGTTAATGTCTGCCATGAGCATCAATTTTGGCGTGGATGACAATTGTTGTGTGACAGACCAGTTAGTTGAGTATTTTGTAGAAAGAGCTAAGGGCGGTGTGGGTATGATGCTGGTGGGGGGCGGAAGTGTCCACCCCGGAGGCCAGGAACTTCCTGATCTTCCCCAGATGTATAATGATGATTGTATCCCAGCTCTCAAAGATATGGTTAAAAGAGTGAAACAGTATGACACCCTGTTTGGGGTGCAGCTCATGCATGGCGGGCGTCAGTCATATCTTCCAAAAAAGGTTGCACCCTCACCCATTCCAGCACCTGCTGTTGTAAAGGGTGAAGTCAGAGCGCTGGAAATTCATGAAATAAAAGAACTATCCTCCTGTTTTGGAGATTCTGCAAAGCGATGCCAAAAAGCAGGATTTGATTTTGTTGAGCTTCATGGTGCCCATGGGTATCTGATCAACCAGTTCATGGCGCCCAATTCCAATATCAGAACAGATGAATATGGTGGATCTTTTGAAAACCGGACACGGTTTTTATTTGAAATCATTGAAGATATCCAGGCAAAAACCGGCAAAGATTTTCCCATCGGTATAAGGATCAATGGAAATGACTATATTGAAAATGGATGGGATCTTAAAAGTACGGTAAGAATTGCACCATTGCTTGAAAAAGCCGGAGTGGTCTACCTTCATATTTCAGGCGGGGTTTACGGATCAACAGAATTGACGATTCCCTCCATGTACACCCCCCATGGATGTTTTGTCCATCTGGCCCAGGAAGTAAAAAAACATGTCAACATTCCCGTAATTACCGTGGGACGAATTAAGAACCCGGATCATGCCGATGAGATTATCAAAGAGGGAAAAGCTGACATTGTGTCCATGGGCAGATCTTTTCTGGCAGATCCTTATTATCCTGAAAAAGCCAGAAAGGGTGAATTTTCACAGATACGTCCCTGTGTGGGATGCTGTCTTGGGTGTATTCATGCAGTGCTTGCCAAGGAACCGGGTTCCTGTGTTGTTAATCCTGATGTGGGAAGGGAGTATAAACTCAAAGATGAAACCCGGCCTGAACAGGCCTTGAAAATACTCATTGCCGGTGCAGGACCTGCCGGTATGGCAGCGGCAAGACAATTTGCACTTCAGGGGCACAGGACGATTATCTGTGAACAAAAACAAGGATCCGGAGGATTGCTGTCCCTTGCTTCAAAAGCACCCGGTCGTGGAGAGCTTAATGATATTATCGATTTTTTTAAAAATGAAATACAAAGACTTGATATTGAAATTTGGTATGACACCAAATTAACCCTGGATCTAATAAATGAAGTGAATCCTGACAAAGTCATACTTGCCACAGGATCAATGCCGGACATGCCGGTGATTAAAGGGCTTTTTCAAACTAAAATGGATCTTGTGACCAGTGTTGATGTGATCAGTGGTAAAGAGCAGGTTAAAGATAAGGTCATAGTTCTGGGTGGCGGCATGACCGGTTTGATCACAGCGGATTTTCTGGCAGAACAGGGAAAACAGGTTGTTGTTTTAAACAGAAAGAAGAGTTTTGCTGAGGAGATGTCCAGCAATGACCGGTATTACCTGAGGGAACGACTGAAAAAAGGCAATGTGACCCTGTATAAAAATGTATCTGTTCAGCAGTTCACGGATGACGGCGTTGTTTTCAAATCAAATGGGGATAAGATCTCCTTAAAAGGGTTTGGCTCTGTCGTGATTTCGGAAAAACACATTTCCATCAGGGAGGCTAAAAAACTTGAAAGCAAAACCCATGTTCCGTTTCATCTGATCGGGGATGCTAAATCGCCACGGCATTTGATGTATTGCATCAGTGAGGCGGATGAAATAGCCAGATCAGCATGATACCAGATTTGCAGCTATCCTAAGATTGTTTTCTGTTTTTAACTTAAAACCTAAGACTTAAAACCGTGCCTCTTATTCTATTTCAAATGCCCTTTCACCATGGAGTGCATTGTCAAGACCGGCCAGTTCAACCTCTTTTTCCACCCGCAGCCCATGGGTAAGCCACCTGGTGATAAGAACAATGATAGCGGTTGCTATTGCGCTGAAGAAAATGGTAGCGATAATAGAGACAAATTGAATCCAGACCTGCCCTGGGTTGCCATAGAACAGACCGGATGCGCCTTGGGTGATGGATGGGCTGGCAAAAAAACCTGTGGCCAAAGCTCCCCATATACCGCAAAGACCATGTATTCCAAAGGCATCAAGGGAATCATCATACCCTATTCTGTGTTTCAGCACGGCAACACCGAAAAAACCGATAATTCCGGAAATGGCCCCGATCAGGATGGCGCCGGTGAGAGTCACAAATCCTGCAGCAGGGGTGATGCCGACAAGCCCTGCAATGACACCGGATGCAAGTCCTAAAAGTGTTGGTTTTTTACTGTGTTTCCATTCGATAAACAGCCAGGCAATACCGCCCATGGCTGCTGCCGTATTGGTGACCAGAAATGCGGAGGCTGCTATCCCATTCGCTTCAAGGGCACTGCCGGCATTAAATCCAAACCAGCCAAACCATAAAAGTCCTGCACCAAGGGCAGTAAAGGTAACACTGGATGGAATCATGGCGTTTTTCCCATATCCCTGTCTTTTTCCAACAAAGAGCGCCAGGACAAGTCCTGAGACCCCTGCATTAATGTGAACAACATTGCCGCCGGCAAAGTCAAGGGCACCCATTTTATGCATCCACCCACCGCCCCAGGCCCAGTTGCACACTGGTGCATATACAAAGGTGATCCAGAGGATGGTAAATACGATCCATGATGAAAATTTCATCCTGTCAACCACTGAGCCCAGTATGATGGCAACGCTGATACAGGCAAAGGTCATCTGGAAAAGCACAAATATGATAGTGGGTATGGTTCCGGAAACGGAATGGATATTAATGCCGTTTAAAAACAGATAGTTTAAATTACCGATAATAAGGCTGTCACTCTCTCCAAAGGCCAGGGAATAGCCCCATACAACCCATACAATGCTGGCAAGGCAATAGGCAATCAAAATCATGGCAATGGTATTCAGGATATTTTTATACCGTGACATCCCGCCATAGAACAGGGCAAGACCGGCCGGGGTCATAACCATGACCATTGCCGTGGCCATGGTAACCCAGGCCGTGTCCCCTGTATTGATTGTTCCCTCTCCGGCAAAGGCATTGGCAACGGTTGAAAATATGAATCCCAGTAGCAGCAAAATTTTTCTTGGTAACATGGCAGACATCCTTTTTTATGGTATAATTATTCTTTTGCTTGTTATTGTTTCTTGATTGTAGAGCAAACTATGTGCCAGAAAAGGGCCTGTTCAGTATGGATTTTATAACATTCTGAAAATATAGATTAAAATGAGATTAAAAAAAATTATATTAAGAAAAATATTAATTTAAATACTATAAACATTCAAATTTGTATTTTTTATGATCATGTTATATTACAAATTTGTTAGAACAATTTATTAAAAATTAAAATAAATATTAATATCGGCCTGGATCATTTTATGTCACCAACCCCCATGCCCTTGCGGGCACAACAAAAAATGAAAGTTATGAGTGTTGAGAGATGAGTTATGAGAGAAAAAATGCAATATTCCAATCTCACTACTTTCATATTAAGGGGAGCGGGCAGGTTTTTTCAACAATAAGGGTGATGGCATCCCAGTTTGAGTCAAGCTTCCCGTAAAGCATATAGGGCCTCCCATAATCCAGGGAATGACAGAAAACAGCATAGGGCTTTGGGAAAAAAACAGTTTCAACAATACCGGTTTCATCTTCAAAGGTCAGAAATTTCATGGGGTCTCCATGTTTGGTTTTTACGACTTTCCCTGTTATGAGCCATCCGGCAAATTTGATTTTCTTATTGGCAAACACAGGCAGGTGCATGGCTTTGATAGCACCGTGTTGCAAGATGATATCCTTGAACAGGATAATGGGGTGGCAGGCGCATAAAAATCCCAGGACCAAAAATTCTCTTCGAAGCTTTTCAACAGGATTTTCAGCAGGAAGTTTCGGTATATTGGTGATGGGCCTGCCGTGCTTAAATCCAATGGGGTTAAATCCAGTATGGTTAAACCCGTTAAGATCAAATAAGGAAGGCTGTTGATCTACTTTTTTCCCCTGCTTTTGCCAGGATGCAAAGGCCCATAAAAGGGCGGCCCTATTGCCTTGATCATCTAATGAATCCAGGCCGCCGCTGTGGACCAGGGCCCGAACCTCATCTTCCCTGGGATTGACCCGGACAAAAAAATCTTCAAGGTTTGAAAATACAGTTTTTTTTCGTTCTTTAATAATGGTTTTCATGGTTTTAAGGCAAAGGTCTTTGATGGACAATAATCCAACCCTGAGTTTGTGATTGTGCCCTTTCCAGCTGATATTGCTTTTGTTGATATCCGGGGGAAGAATTTTGACAGAAAGTCTTCCGGCTTCAGATACATAGGCGAAAGTGGAATAAAACCCACCCTGATTGCTGATGACTGCTGCCATGAACTCTGCCGGGTAATGGGTTTTTAAATAGGCAGCCTGAAAGGACACCCGGGCATAGGAGGCTGAGTGGGGTTTGCAAAAAGAGTACCCTGAAAAGCTCGTGATCATTTTCCAGATAGACTGGATGTCATTCAGGGAAACTTTTTTTACAAGTGCACCTTTTTTAAATTGGTCATAATAATCCGCAATTTCAAGTTCTTTGTCCTTTTTTGATATGATTTTTCTTAAGCCGTCGGCCTGGGCATGGGTGAATCCTGCTATTTTTATGGCCACTTTTGATACATCTTCCTGAAATACCATTATGCCGAAGGTTTCGTTCAATACGTCTTCCAAAAGAGGATGAATCGGTTCCCAGATTCCCGTATGAAGTCGGCTGATGTATTCCTGGATAAATTCATTGGCTGCCGGCCGGATAATGGAGGAATGGATCACAACATGTTCAAAATCACCGACCTTGGACTTTTTTTGCAGCAGGCGCATGGCAGGGCTTTCAATGTAAAAACACCCCATGGTATTGCCCTGGGCCACATTCTGCTGGGTTTCATAATCATCTTCCGGGTCAAGACGGTTAAAGTCCTCAAATTTGCCGGAAGATTCCTTTATGCTATTTATGCTGTCCCGGATTACCCCCAGACTCCTGTTCCCTAATAGATCAATTTTAACAAGACCTGCCTCTTCCGTGCCGTCCTTTTCCCACTGGATAAGCGGCACTCCTTTAGGGGCTGTTACTACAGGTACATAGGTGTCAATGGGGTTGGGGGTAATGACAATGCCGCCCGGGTGGACGGAAAGATATCTTGGGGTTCCTGTAATGGCCTGGGCATAGCCCATGATTTCAGGCCAGGGCTGTGGAAAATCCATAAACTTAAATTCAGGCCGATGCTTTATCCTGTTCAAAAGATCGTCTTCAGCTTCATTTAGTTTCCAGAACCAGGGAAGCCGCTTTGATACTTTTCCGATTTCTGCATCCGGCAGCCCAAAGACCCTTGCCACCTCCCGGACCGCCATCCTGGGCTGGAACAGGATATGGCTGGATACCATTGCGCTATGGTCTTTAAACTCATTTAACACCCAGTTTAAGATGTCGTCCCTTTCATCCCAGGCAAAATCAATATCAATATCCGGCGGATCTATTCTTTGGAGATTCAAAAACCGTTCAAAATAAAGGTTGTATTTAATGGGGCAGACATTGGTAATACCAAGACAATAAGCCACGATGGATGCTGCACCAGACCCTCTGCCACAGATTCTTGATGCTCGTTTAACAATTCTTTCAACCACTAGAAAATATTCACAAAAATTCATTTGCCGGATGATATTCAATTCATGTTCAATCCTTTTGATGACACGCCCTGACAGGCTTGAGCCATAGCGAATTTTTGCTCCCTGCAATGTCTTTTCGTATAAAAGCTTATCTGCACCAAGACCTGTGCCTTTTTTTAAGGGAGGCATGACAATACCAAAATCCGGTCCTGAAAATTCTATTTTTTTTGCCAGGGCAAAGCTGTTTTTTATGGCATCTGGAAACACAGCAAATTTTTCCTGGTATACCTTTGCGGGAGCCAGAAATGCCGTATCCGGTGCTGCATCCTTATGGGTCAGGCGGTTTAAACAGGTGTTGTTGTCTATAGCCCTGAGCATGAGATGAATTTTCGCGTCTTTTTTGTCTAAAAAAAAACTGCCGGGTGTTGCCACCATGGGAATGCCAAATTTTTTGGCTGTCACACATAGGGGATGCTGTTGGGACAGGGGATTTCGGGTAAGGTTGACGGCAAGATCTACATTGTTTTGATGCCAGAAGGGTAAAAGGTCGTGGTTTTTGGTCAATACCACAAGTCCTTTGGAAAGATTTGGCAGAGTTGTTTTTAGTGAAAAGTCTTTTTCGCTGTGCCGTTGAGTGATAAGCCGGGTCAGATGGCTGTAGCCTTTACTGCTTTTTACCAGGCATACCGCTCTGTGGGGGGTATGGGGATCTGTGATCTCCGCACCAATGACAGGCGTTAATCCCTGATGTCTGCAGGCGTTGATAAATTTCCACATGCCGCATAAATTGTCTGTATCTGTCAGGGCTATTTTTTGATATCCAAGGGTCTTTGCATGGCGGCAGAGATCTTTTACAGAACCTGTTCCCCACATAAAAGAATAATGGGATCTTGTGTTCAAGGCAATCATTGGTGTCTGTTTTTGTCAATCATTCTTAACCCTCATTGTTAACCCTGCCTTTATCGAGTTTTTGCCAAATTTATCGTGGATTTTGTCCATTGCCAGGATCAGTTCAGCCTGCTTTGTTTCTTTGTTCCCAACGGAAAACAGGTCTGCCTGTATCGCGCCTTGACAAATTTTTTCACATATCAGGCGCATGTGGCGGATTCTGACCCTCCGGGTCCATGCTTTGTTTAAAAGCGGAACACATTTTTTAAACATGGCCATATCATTGGATGTTGAAGGAACAAGTTTTAGCTTTGAGGTGCTTTGCAGTCCATCTGAATAGGAAAGGATAATTTTTGTGGCACCACCTGTAAGTTTTCGGTTCCGCAGGGTTTTGCATATTGATTCAACCATGAGATAAAGGGCTCTTTTAAGCAGATCAGCATTGTTGGTGTCATCGCTGAATTCATGGTCTGAGCGTATGATGGAAAGGTTTTTGCAATTGCAAGAGGTTGTGACGGGTGTCGGATCAATCCCCCTTATCCAGTCGTAAAGCAGGGGTGCCCGGAAATGAAAGGGGATCTTAAGCTGTTCCAGGGTAAGGACTCTTGCCTGGGAGATAAAAAAAAGATTGAATTCAAAAAACCTTGTTAACTCTTTTTTTATAAGGCCGGGTATCAGATTGAGGGGTAATGGAGCAAGAAAGGCTTTTTCATCACCAGGTGCAACAATATACTCTCCCACAGGCTTGACAACCCGGGTGGCCACTTTAGCCACAAGTTTGTTGGTGGCAACAGACCAGATGGGATCAAAATTAAAGGTTTTTTTAAACGCTTTTTTAAGCTTGAATGCCACATCAACGGAAGGGCCAAAAAGTCGTCCTGAACCTGTGACATCCAGAAATATGTGGCCGTCTGATGTTCCTGATTCGATGAGCGGGGTGAATGCAAAGGTTTCTTTTAAAAGATCTTTCATGACCAGTTCATACCGGTTGAAACTGGGTGGCAGAATTTTAATCTTTTTATTGATCCGCTTTGCACGGGCCAATGTCATACCTTTTCTGATACCTTCTTTATATGCCTCATCGCTCATATCATACACCACGGCCCGGGGCGCTCCCAAAGGAGCGATAACCAGGGGATAGCCTTTGAGAGACGGCTGTATATTGCTTTCCACTGCAACGGCAAAATCTGCAATGTTTAAATGAATGATTGAGCGGCTCATGTCTTCTGAAGGTGATAGTCCTTGAACAAAAGATCAATCAAGCGTAATGCATTTTTCGGGGCCTGACCCCTTACATGATTGTTAAAAAAGATACCACCTGTTGCAGCCTGGGTCATCATGGCTGTTTTAATGGTGGCTGCCCATTGGGCAAGTTCCCATTGGGCATAATCATAATCAAATTGTTTCTGCATGTTGCCTGATCGCCATCCCCTGGAATTCCTGCCGTGAAAACGGACATAAAAAAGATCTGGGTTGGTCACAACATCAAGACGTGGAAAAAGGTTGGGCAGATCCGGTTCATCCACGGACACCAGAGTAACCTTTCTTCTTTCAAGCTCTGAAAATACCTTATCATTTGCCCAGGAATCGTGTCGGAACTCCACGGCAATCGGCAGGCCCGCAAGCTCATCCAAAAGCGCTGCAAGATAATTTCGAAACGTGATGGATCGTTTGAAATATGGCGGAAGCTGTATGAGAATACATAAAAGTTTTTGATGTTGAATTAAAGGCTCTATTCCCTGGCGGTAAAGCATGACTTCTTTTGCCCATTGCCCTTTTTTTACTTCATGGGTCATGGTCCGTGTGAGTTTGGCCGCAAACTTGAAGTCTTTTGGAACTTTTGTACACATACGTTCAATGGCCGGAGCCTTTGGCATTTGATACCAGGTATAGTTGAGTTCTGTTGCATGAAAGATCTGGGTGTAAAAATCAAGCATATTGGAAGAATGGGTGCCGGAAGGATAGAATCCTGAGTCGATCCATTCTCCATAGGAGTACCCACTGGTGCCGACAAAGAGCTTGCTTGCCCGGGAAAGCATCTGGGTCATTTATATCTCCAAACCCTCGGGTCCGCGAACAATCCCGATGACCTTGCCCTGGATCAATACGTCATCAAATTCATATTTCTGAGACCTGAAATCCGGGTTTTCAGGACGCAGTTCAATAAAATCAGGGCGAAGGAAAAACCGTTTTACAGTGGCTTCTTCATGATGGATCAAAGCCACGACAATCTCTTTGTTGCGGGCATACTGCCTGGGTTCACAAATGGCCAGGTCCTGATCAAGGATACCGGCATTTTTCATGGAGGTTCCTTGTATCTTAAGGGCAAAAAGATTTTGACCAGGGTATATCTTTGCATCAACCAGAAGGTGACCTTCCCATTCCTGCTGGGCATACATGGGAAGGCCCGCTGTGATGTGACCGATGACAGGGACCTGCTTTTGTCGTTGTGTAAGGTGTAAGTCGCCGCTATCATCCAGGATGTGAATGGTCCGGCTGTATCGGCCTTCTCTTTTGAGGTATTCTTTATTCTCAAGGGTTTTAAGGGTCTGGGAAACGGCAGCATGGCTGATGGCAAGTTCAGCGGCAATGGTGCGAAGGCTGGGGGAAGTGCCGTGTTCCTTAATTCCTTGTTTTAAGAAATTAAATACTTTTTGCTGGTTTTGAGTTAGTTTGAGTCTCATGTTTTTTAATCTCTGTTTTTGATTTGGTTTTTTAATAGAGTGGCAGGCATTTATTTAAATGTCAATATAAATGTAAAGGTATTGTAAAGAAAAAATCTGAACAAATTTTAAAATTGTAGTTTAGTATGGTTAGACCATTCCAAATTTTTATAGCTTTGCCGGGTAGGGGTTTCTGGCAATCGCCATGAAAATCCTGGATTTTTTTTGGTTGACAACAAATGGTATATGGGCTACAGAAACCTTAAATCAGGCTGTAGAAGCGCTTTTTTAGCTATTTGTAGTTTTAAAAAATTTAATGGGTTGGAAAATCTGTATGGCACAGCTAGAATTAAAAAATGTTAGTGTGAGGTTTGGTGGGCTTTTAGCATTATCTGATTTGAGTTTCACAATCGGGAATGGTGGCGTTGTGGGGCTCATCGGCCCCAATGGTGCTGGAAAAACAACTGTTTTTAATGTCCTTACCGGTGTTTATCAGGCATCGGAAGGCGAGGTGCTCTTTAACGGGAAAAGTATCCTTGGCAAACGCCCATATTCGATTTTTGAAGAAGGGATTGCCAGGACCTTCCAGAATATTCGCCTTTTTTCCGCCATGACCGCTATTGAAAATGCCATGGTGGCAAGACACTGCCGGTCCTCCAAAGGAATCGTGGGATCTATTTTAAGAAGCCCTTCACAGAAACGAGAAGAAGCTTTTATTAAAGAAAAGGCTATGGAAGCCCTGACCTTCATGGGTGTTGGAAAATATGCCGATGATGTAGCATCAAACCTGCCTTATGGCCTCCAGAGGAGACTTGAAATTGCCAGAGCCATTGCCTCGGAGCCAGAAGTGCTGCTGCTGGATGAACCCGCTGCCGGCATGAACCCCTCTGAATCCTCAGAGTTGATGAAAGACATTACACGCATATCAGAGCTTGGCATTGATGTGCTCCTTGTGGAGCATGACATGAAGGTTGTGATGGGTGTGTGTGATCATATAGTATGTGTTGATCATGGAGTGAAAATTGCTGAAGGTAATTCAAATGAAATTCAGAATAACCCAAAAGTAATTGAGGCGTATCTAGGTCAGCCAGCCAACCAATAATTTTTAGGAGGAAAAAATGAGAAAAAGAGTTTTATCAATTATGATTATGGGCCTTATTCTGGTTCCATTTCTGTTTAGTGCAGTCGCTGCAAAAACCTTGAAAATAGGTTCTATGAGCCCTTTGACAGGCCCCTATGCATCTGATGGAACAGATATTAAAAACGGTGCCCGTGCTGCCATTGAAGTATTTGAAGAAGCCGGTGGAATGCCGGGTTATGACAAAATTGAATTTTTTCCTCAGGATACAGCCTGTGATCCAAGACAAGCAGTAGCTGCAGCCAACAAACTTATCAACCTTGAAGTTGTCGGTGTTATCGGCGCCTATTGCTCTTCTTCAACCATTCCATCATCTGAAACACTGGATGAGGAAGACGTCATCATGATTACCCCTGCTTCCACAAATGAAAAAGTGACAGACCGCGGTCTTCCTTACATGTTCAGAATGTGCGGAAGAGACGATGACCAGGCCCCTGCAGCAGCTAAATTCCTGAAAGAATCTCTGGGCGCAAAAACGATTTTTATCGTAGATGACAAAACCACTTATTCCCAGGGCCTGGCCGATGGTGTTAAAAAAGCCAGTATCGCTTTGGGCATGGAAGTGGTTGCCCATGAGCATGTTAACCAGGGTGACAAGGACTTTTCAGCTATCCTGACCATGGCAAAACGAGCCAATGCCGATGTTTTTTACATGTCTCTCCAGGGATACTCTCCTGCAGCCATGATGACACTCCAGGCAAAACGCCTGGGTATGGATTCCCAGATTGTTACCCAGGATGCCGTGTTTCAACCCAAATACATGGATGTTGCAAAAGAAGCATCACAAGGTGTTTACCTGACTTATGGATTTACAGATCAGACAACACCTCAATACAAAGCCTTTGAGGAAAGATATGTACCCAAATATGGTAAGATTGCCGCCTATGCAACCTATGCCTATGATGCAGCCACAGCATTGTTATATGCCATCAAGGCCGCAGGGTCCACAGATCCTGAAAAGGTTAAGGCTGAGCTGATGAAATTGGATTTTCAAGGTGTTGCAAAAAAAATCAAGTTTAATGCCAAAGGCGATTCTGGATCTTCTTATATTGCCTACAAAGTTGTCGGCGACAAGTTTGTTCCTTATTGGGAGCCGGTCAACGGTTTGATTAAATAACCTGATTAATTGACCCGGATTAACTAATCCGGTTAAAATGTGATGCGGCTTTTGCCGTGGCATAAGCCGCATCTTTTGGTCCGCCCCAACAACCTAAAGTTAAGAAAATTAAATACAATGGAATATTTTATTCAGCAGTTGATTAACGGTTTAACCCTTGGCGGGATGTATGCATTAATTGCTCTTGGATATACAATGGTCTACGGTGTTATCCAGCTTATCAATTTTGCCCATGGTGAATTCTTTGCTGCCGGCGGATATGTAGGTGCCATTGCCCTGGCTTATTTTGCCGGGATCGGTTATATGGACTCCCACCCGGTGATCTGCCTGACGGCCTCTTTTATGATAGCAATGGCCTATTGCGCTTATCTTGCGGTGGGGGTTGAAAAAATAGCGTATAAACCATTGCGGAAAAATTCCCGACTGGCTGCCCTTTTGTCTGCCCTTGGTATGTCCATTTTTCTTTCCAACGGCATGATGCTAACCCAGGGGGTGTATGACAAGGTTTATCCGGGTGAGCTGTTCCAGGGAAGATTTGATTTTGGTATGGTAACCATCTCCTATCTCCAGATTATGATCGTATCCCTGACTGCCTGCCTTTTAGTGGGTCTCAATTTATTGGTATTCAAGACCAAAATCGGTATGGCCATGCGGGCCACGGCCCAGGATAAGACCATGTCAGCTCTGGTGGCCATCGGCAGCAACAAGATCATTTCTCTGACCTTTGCCATCGGTGCCGGCCTTGCCGCTGCCGCAGGTATCATGTACGGCCTTTATTACGGGTCAGTCAAGTATGACATGGGATTTGTTCCGGGCATCAAGGCTTTTGCTGCAGCTGTTCTGGGCGGGATCGGAAACATTACCGGTGCCATGATAGGCGGCCTGATCATAGGAATGGTTGAAATATTCGGTGCAGGCTATATCTCAGGAGAATATAAGGATGTGTTTGCATTTATAATATTGATAGGCGTTCTCTATTTTAAACCAAATGGAATTATGGGCGAGAATATAGATGATACAAGAGTTTAAGAAAGTTTGGAAACAATATACCATCGGCATGGTTTGGCTTTTGGGCCTGCTCTGGCCGATGCTTGGCATTCATGCAGACGGCACTCTCACCTTTCAGAAAACGATAACGATCTGGAGTTATATCCTGGCAGGGTCTTTTGTCTGTTTCATGATTTATATCATGAAGTCCGGAAGTTCCTTTAAATTCATAGCTGATCCGGTTTCCCGTGCAGCCAATGGGGTTAAATCTGCTTCCGCTGCCTTGCCCATCTGGGTGTGGATAACAGTGGCTGTGGTGTTGGCATTGATTTATCCTCAGCTGGCAGGCCGTTACGGCACAGACGTGGCCATTACTGTGCTGTTTTATATTTGCCTGGGGCTGGGCCTCAACGTGGTTGTGGGTCTGGCAGGAATGCTGGATCTGGGGTATATTGCATTTTACGGTGTGGGCGCCTATACTTATGCCATCCTTAACGTAACATATGGTCTGGCCTTTTGGGTCTGTTTGCCCCTGTCTGCATTAAGTGCATGTATTGCCGGCTGTATTGTCGGGTACCCAACGCTTCGTATGCGGGGAGACTACCTGGCCATTGTTACCCTGGGATTTGGAGAGATTATCCGGATTATCCTCAACAACTGGATGACTCTGACCAATGGTCCTAATGGCATATTGGGGATCAAGCCCATTGGTATTTTCTGGCCCATGTTTGAAAATGGATTTACCTTTGAACATATCTGGGTGAAAAAACTTCAGTTTTTTTACTATTTTGCCCTGGGGCTGGTCATTCTTACGATTATTGGGGTGCACCGGCTGAATCTTTCAAGGGTTGGCCGGGCCTGGGAATCCATCCGGGAAGATGAGACCGCAGCAGAACTCATGGGGGTGAATACCTTTATTTATAAACTTTTAGCCTATGCCATGGGCGCTGTGTTTGCCGGCATGGCCGGTGCATTTTTTGCAGCGCGCATGAAATTTGTCAGTCCGGAAAGTTTTACTTTTCTTGAGTCCGCCATGGTGTTGTGTATGGTGGTTCTAGGCGGGATGGGATCCATCCCCGGGATTATCCTGGGGGTTGTCGCCCTGATTGCCCTGCCCGAGATTTTCCGCGAACTTGAATCCTATCGTATGCTGGTCTTTGGTGCTACCATGATCATCATGATGCTCTTCAGGCCTGCGGGTCTGATACCGGCCAAGCGTATGGGAACCCGATCTGAAGAAAAGGAGGGATGATGAGTTTGCAACCGATTCTTGAATTGAAAAATGTTCATTCCGGATATGGGTCCATCAAAGCCCTGAAAGGCATATCTCTCAAGGTTATGCCCGGAGAAATAGTTGCGATTATAGGTGCCAATGGTGCTGGGAAATCAACAACTCTTATGACCATCTGTGGAATTGTCCCGATTGAAAAAGGCGAAATTTACTATGATGGCAAACTGATCAACAAAGTTTCAGCAGAAAAGCTTCCCACCATGGGGCTTTGCCAGGTGCCGGAAGGAAGACGGATTTTCCCCAGACTCTCAGTTATGGAGAATCTTCGGCTGGGGGCTTTTCACAGGGATGATACGGATCAGATCATGAAAGATATCCAGCATTCCTATGAGATGTTTCCTATTTTGGGAGAAAGAAAAGCACAACAGGGTGGAACCCTTTCCGGAGGCGAGCAACAGATGCTGGCAATAGCAAGGGCGCTTATGACAAAGCCAAAGGTTCTTCTACTGGACGAACCATCCCTGGGGCTTGCACCCATCATTATTCAGCAAATTTTTGATATCATTGCCAAAATCAACAAGGAAGAAGACGTCACCATTCTTTTGGTTGAGCAGAATGCAAATCTTGCTCTTCAGGCAGCGTCCAGGGGTTATGTTGTTGAAACAGGCGAAATTACACTTGAAGACGAAGCACAATCTTTGTTGACCAATCCTAAGATCAGGGAAGCCTATCTGGGTGAATAAGGCGATTTAGTCAATCCTTTAACCCAAAAATTCGATCATAATTTTCAGCCGGTTTCATTTTAATTTGAAACCGGCTGTTTTGTTCTTATTCAGCCCTTATTCAGCATTGATTTGTTCAACGCATCAGCCAAACACGGCTTACAGCTACTTGCCAAATAGTGAATCCACAAGACAGATCTATTTGGGGATTTTGTTAATATTAACAATGCCAATGCATGAACAATTGCTAAAAATTCATCGATATTTTTTAGCGATTTATTTTCCTAATTCTGAATTTATCGTTCTGAAAAACACAAAAACAGTTTTTGATACGATCAGAATAATTTTCTATGATGAATTGTAACACTTTCAATTTTTTAGAACCCGTAGCATCTTCCACTAAGTAGCAAAACCCCACTATGTTTAATTAAAGAATGGTAAACCAACTCTCCGAAATCTTTATCCATTGTTATAACCATATGATTCTCTAAAAAGGCAGTTCGAATAATATTCTCATCTTCCATACAAGGATTAATATCCCGAACAGCTTTGATGTCATAGCCCTCTGCATGGAGATAATCTTCTATTCCTTTGCCAACACCTACATCAACAAGGAACTTTAGCTCTATTGAATTCATGCGGAAACTTGTATTGGAAAAACTTGCTCTTCTTCTACCAACCCGGTTGCATATGCGAACACAGCATGAAAATCTTTTCTCTCAAGCTCTGGATACTCTTCAATTAGTTCATTTTCAGAGATACCGGCTGAAAGTGCCCTGAGTATTTGCTCTACAGTGATTCGCATACCCCTTACTGTCGGTTTTCCAAGCATAATTTTGGGATTTATTGTTATCCTTGAAAGCAAATGTTCTGTTCTCTTCATGACATTATTCTCCTTTTTGCATAAAAGTTTTCCGCCACAATTCTGTTGACATATTCTTTTAGTATCTTTAAGAATATCCCATACTTCCTGTTGAGTCAAAACTTTTATCCGTTATAACAACAAAAGACATTACCAAAATTGACATTTGCTTGGTAGGCAGAATGGCGACATGCAAAGGAAATAAGATAACAGGGCAAATCGCTGAACATTTAGTTGCTGCAAAGCTTGGTACAATGGGATATTCTGCCTCACCTTATTCAGAAAATGTCCCCGGTTTTGAATTGACGGCTGTTAATTCTGATACACTTAAATCAGTTACTGTACAAGTTAAAACGAGTAACGGTGGTGCTGTCAATCACCAATTGACAAATGGGTAGAATTTCACATATATAATGAAGGTTACCAACATTTAGGTAATCCACTAAAATTAGATCATCCTTTTTTTGAATTGCTTTGTTCAAGGCACTGCCCTCATGGAATTTTGATTATATATTGACAATAAATCAGACAAACTGATAGATTGGAGAAGTTATACTGCTGAATTGAAACTTAATCGTCAGTTTTCGCAATTCCGGTATTTTCCAATTGTTTTTCTGTATTCCTGTCAACACTTTTATTTTATCATAAATTGGTTTAAAAAAGGAGGAAATTATGGCAGTTTCCATTATCATCAAACGAACCTTCACTGACGAGGCCATGGCGGTCAAACTGGCGCCTTTTATCGTACAGCTCAGAAGCCGGGCCACAGTTCAACCGGGTTTTTTAACCGACCAGACCTTCAGTTGCCTTGACTGTGACGGGGAGTATATGATCATCAGCACATGGAATACCCTGGAAGACTGGAATAAATGGATGAACAGCGAGGAACGCATGGCAATCCAGAAGCAGATTGATAAATTGCTGGGTGAAAAAACCCTGTACCGGTATTATGAGCCTGTTGTGGGTGGTATCACCCCAAGGTTTTCTCCTGGCCCGCTTTAATAGCCCTGATCCTTCATCAAGGTACCACCTGCTGCGTTGACTGCGGTCGTTCCTCCCTGCGAAGTATGACTTAGGCCTCGTTCGTCACTCCTTATCGCCTTGCATCTCGCACCTTGCTTATGGCCAGGGATAGTGCACAACCCGTGGCCCGGCAGGCAAACAAAAATTTGATGGTGGATTTGGGATGGGAACAAGGGTGGCTTCAGAACTATATACATGAAATCCAGCTGTCCAAATGCAAATCTATAATCTGATGATTTCATACTCCTGATTACAATGTTCCATGAATTTTACCAGATCTTTTGAGGCAATAGTTGTTGTGGCAGTATTGACAAGGGGATGAAAGTTGAGAAGCTCATTTTCCATCATTTCTTTGTCCAATATCACTTTGATGTCATGGCTTTTAGCATTGATAACGGCAAAGGGTGTCACTGAACCTGGAATCACGCCCAAAACCTGGGCTAAAAGATCCGGTTTTCCAAAGGACGGACTTTTGGCACCGATTTTCTTAGCCATTTCCTTGATTATTATGGCCTTGTCAGAAAGGGTGACCACTAAAAAAAGATTTTTCTTTTTATCTTTGAAAAATAAATTTTTACTGTGGGCACCATCTATACCGTCATGTTGCAGATTGGCTTCTTCAACAGTATAAACGGCCGGATGTTCATGGTTTGAGTATTCAATACCTATTTGTAAAAGTACATCAAGGAGTTCTTTTTGGGTTTGTAACATGCTTTTTTCCAATTATTTAGGTTCAAGGTTAAACAGGACATCGTTTTCCAGATAAACCTGCTCCAATTGTTTTTGATAATCAATCAATTCTTCACCTTTCATATTTGCCAGTTCCTGGACAATATACTGGATTACGGCCAGTATACCCGAGACATTGCCGATAAAAGGGATGGATCTTGCAGGTACCACAAGGGAAAGGTCTGCAAACTGAATTACCGGGCTGATGGAACTGTCAGTCATGGTTAACAGGGTGTGGCCGCTTCTGCGGATCATTTTGCTTAATTTGATCAGCTCATTGGGATACCGGGAGGTTGCCACAAGAATGACAAGACAGTCGGGATGGGCATTGGTCAGCATGTCAAAGGAGGTAGAGTCACTGCCTTTAAGAATGTGGATACCTTTTCTTATTTTGGTCAAAGACCAGCCCAGGTAATAGGCAAATGTATAGGATAGTCTTGACCCTACAACATATACAGAATGGCTTTTGTCAAGTTTTTCAACAAATTGGTTCATGGTTTCAATATTGATATTTTCGTACAGATATTTAAGGTTGTTCAATTCTTCCAGGATACCCCGGTGCAGCCGGTCTGTTCCTGGTTCCTTAATGCCTTTGATGGCAACTCTTTCAGGAAGAGAAAGGCCTGTGTTGACAAAATCCTTTAATGCTTCCTGGAATTCTGAATATCCTTTATACCCCAGGGTGCTGACAAACCGGACCACGGTAGCTTCACTGATCTCGCAGGTTTCAGCCAGCTCTTTTGTTGTCATGAAAACAGCTTTGGAAGGATTTTGCATTATATAGGTACCCAGGGTTTGAGCTTTGGGGGTAAGGGATTCCAATTTGTTTGAGATATCATTGATTACCGGATGTGATGCTGGGTCATTCATGTTATTTTACCCTGTTAATGTGTTATGTCCGTACTATCGTCTTTAAAACAATTAAAAAGCTAATTTTGTAATTGTTCAGCCGTTAAAAAAAATTATCCCCGAAGCCCTGTCTGATGGATATTTGCAGTAGGTTAAGCAAATATCCTCAAAAACAAATATCCATCAGACATGGCGGGTTCAAGCGCAAGATCTGAATAATTACTTAATTCTATCCATTTTTATAAAAGCAAAATGGGTTTGTCAAGCATCTATGAAAGAAAAAGTATCATTTTGAAAATAAATACTTGACATGAATCATTTCATCGAGTAGTGAAGAAAATGGATAAGGTTAAATTTGACAAAAATCCATAATTTTAAGAGAAGGCCAATGTTTTTGAAAAAGAAACCCATGTGGGGAAAAAAGACCAAGCTTAAATCAAGTTATGATGTGGTTATCATTGGAGGCGGGCTGCACAGCCTGGCAACGGCTTATTTTCTTGCAAAAGAACATGGCATCACCGACATTGCGATTATAGAGAAAAACTATATCGGATTTGGCGGTGCCGGTAGAAATACTGCTATTGTTCGCGCCAATCAGCGGACACAGTATAATGTTCCTCTGTATAAGGAAGCCCTGGATCTCTGGCCGGTTCTGACAAAGGACCTGAATTACAATTTAATGTTTAACAATTGCGGGAACTTAAACCTCATGCACTCTGAAGCTGCAATGAAGGCTGCCCGCATGACAATTGCTACGGCTCAGTTTCATGGGGTGGAAAGTCATCTCATTGATGCAAAAGAAGCAAAAGAGCTGGTGCCTGCCCTGAATATCTCCGAAGATATTACATTTCCCATTCACGGAGCAATGTTCCATCCGCCGGGCGGTGTTGTTCGACATGATGCCGTGGTCTGGGGGCTTGCCAGAGGTGCTGCTAAAAAAGGTGTTGAGATTCACCAGCAGACCGAAGCATTGGGAATCGGCACAAAAAATGGCAAGGTTACCTCAGTAACCACAAGCCAGGGAACCATTAACACCAAACAGGTGCTGATCTCAGCCGGTGGATATTCTGCGGCATTGATTTATGATATGTTGGGAATCAAGCTGCCGATAAGTGTTCTGACCATCCAGGCAATGGTGACCCAGCCTTTAAAACCCGTGTTGGATCATGTTGTTTCATCAGGGGCATATCATTGTTATGCCAACCAGACTTTGAAAGGTGAAATAGCCACTGGTGCTCATATGGATCCCTGGCCGAATTATACCACCTTGAATACGGCTCATTACATCAAGCATCAGGCTGAAGCACTTTCTGAATTTTTGCCCTGCTTCAGGGGACTTCGTTTCATGAGGATCTGGGGCGGGCTTGCTGATATGACACCCGACATGGCTCCCATCATGGAGGGTAATAACCACGTTGAAGGATTTTTCATGGACTGTGGCTGGGGTTATTTTGGATTCAAATCCTGTTCAGCAGTGGGTAAATATATGGCAGAGTATATGGCTACCAACAATTGTCCTGATATGTTAAAACCCTTTGCCCTGAAACGATATCAAGAGCACAGGCTGATGGGTGAAACCGCAGCGCTTGTGAATTACAGCCCCGACAATTAGCCGGCAATTAGGCATAAGGAGAAAAGAAAATGGCATTAACAATTACATGTCCAATTTGCGGGAAAAGAAATGGATATGAATTCAAATTCGGCGGAGAGGAAAAGGGTCCGAGACCTGATGAAAAGGATCTTACACCGGAAGCCTGGTGCGAATATGTTCACATGAATAAATGTGTTGCAGGTGTTCAGCAGGAGTGGTGGTGTCACAAAGATGGATGTGGGTCCTGGTTTAAGATTCACCGGGACACGACCACAAACCTTGAGAAGGACGTGCAGGAGGGCAATAACGATGAACAGGCTTAATCATCTGCCGACATTGAAAATAGATACGGCGCAAAAACTTGCCTTTATATATAAAGGGAAAAAATATTATGGCGTAAAGGGCGATACAGTTGCAACGGCTTTATATGCAAACGGTGTCAGGATATTTGCAAGAAGTCTTAAATATCACAGACCCAGAGGCCTTTACAGTCTGGACGGTGAATGTAGCAATACCTGCATGGAAGTGGATGGCATTCCAAATGTCCGGTGTGAAAATACCCTTCTTGAAGACGGTATGGTTATAAAAGAGCAGAACGTAAAAGGCTCTGCAGAAAACGACTGGTTATCTTTTTTGGATAAAATGGACTGGCTGATGCCGGCAGGATTTTATTATAATGTCATGCACAAACCGGCAAAAATCTGGCCCATTGCCATGAAACAGATCAGAAAGGCTGCAGGGTTAGGTAAAATCAGCCCTGATTATGAAATGCCAGGCAAATTTGATGAAATCTTTTTAACCACGGATGTTTGCGTCATCGGTGGCGGGCCTGCCGGAATGATGGCTGCTCTTTCAGCTGCCCAAAAAGGTCTGCGGGTTATTCTTATGGAATCGCGTCCCTGGCTGGGGGGATTTTTTGAATACAGGTCAGGAGAGTATAAAGACAGTCAGACCCTCAATGAAAGGGCTGAGTTCCTGGCAAACGAAGTGGCTGCAAATAAGAATATTCGTTCGTTTACATCTACGTCTGCTGTGGGAACCTATAACAATAATCTTGTCACGGGGTTCCAGATCGGAAAAAAACAAGATGTTTTTGATCAACGATACATTGAAATAAGAGCCAAAAGCGTTGTTGCCGCAGCCGGATGTATTGAAAGGCCTTTGATTTTTGACAATAATGAAAGACCGGGTGTCATGCAGGTTGCCTGTGCTTTAAGGCTAGCAAAAACCTATGGCCAGATACCCGGTAAAAAGGCGGTTTTCAGCATTGGTCATGATCTTGGACTTGAAGCTGCACTGGAACTTCATGATCTTGGTCTTGCCATTTCCTGTATCGCAGATATAAGGGAGGATGGACAGGACCCTGAGCTTCTAAAAAAGATAGAAGATAAAAAGATACCCCTTCTCAAAGGATGGGTTGCAACAAAAGCACATGGTAGAAAACTTGTAAAAAAAGTCAACCTTGCAAGTGTTGATGGCCAGGTATCAAAAAATTTTGATTGTGATCTTGTTGTGGCATCAGCAGGTATGACACCTGTTACGGGCCATATTACAGTAGCCCAGGGAACGCTCAAATATGATAACCATACAGGTTGTTTCCTTCCCGACCAGATGCCTGAAAAAATGCATGCAGCCGGTCGTGTCCTTGGGTTAAATGATCCAATATCCGTAGAAGCATCTGGAAAGCTTGCCGGGTTGCAGGCTGCCTTTGACTGTGAAAACTGCTCCATCCAGGAAATCGGGGAAGCCAGAAAAGCGTTGGAAAATCTTCCAGGACCAGTCCGGGGAACAAAACTTGTGACGGCACCTGTGAAAGGTCGTAAGAGTTTTATCTGTTTTGATGAAGATGCAACCATTAAAAATATTAAGCAGGCCATTGAAAAGGGCTTTGATGTCCCTGAATTGATCAAACGGTTTACAGCGACGGGACTGGGCCCTGGCCAGGGCGGTATCCCCGGACATAATCTGCCCTTGTATGTGGCCAAGTATCAGGCTTTGCCCGATATTTCCATCAGGCCCACCAATGTCAGACCGCCTCTGGTACCCACACTGATTTCTACCTATGCCGGTGTCAACCATAAAATGTTTAAAATAACACCCATGGATGAGATGCAGAGAAAAGACGGTGGAATTTTTAGAAATCTCGGTGTATGGCAGCGGGCGCGATATTTTTCAAGTGATTTATCTTGTAAAAAAGAGATTGAAAATGTTCGAAATAATGTGGGAGTGCTGGATGGATCAAGCCTTGGTAAGTTCAGGCTTCATGGGCCTGATGCTTTAAAAGTACTCCAGCGGGTATTTGTTTCAGACATGTCCAAGGTAAAAGAGGGACGGGTCAAATACTCAGCCATGTGCAATGAAGACGGCTGTGTGATCGATGACGGTGTTGTTGTCAAACAGGGTGAAAATGATTATTATTTCACAACCTCTTCCGGCCGTGCAGGCCAGACGGCTGAATGGCTCAGATACCACACCCGTTATGACGGCTGGGATTTTGCCATTATCAATCTCACGGATTCCATGGGTGTGATCAATCTTTCAGGACCCAATGCCAGGAAGGTGCTTGAAAAAATACTGGATATCGATGTTTCAAATGAGGCCTTTGGGTATTCCGAATATAAAGAGTTTAAAATAAAGGATACAATTCCTGCAAGAGCAATGCGCCTGGGGTTTGTGGGAGAACTTTCCTATGAGCTGCATGTACCGTCTTCATATATGAAGGCTGTCTGGATCATGCTCAAGGAAGCAGGTAAAGAGTTCAATATTCAGAACTTTGGTGTTGAAGCTCAGAACGTACTTCGTATGGAAAAATGCCATATCATCCTGGGTCAGGAATCTGAACAGAGAACCAATCTTCTGGATCTGGGTCTCGGGTTTTTGTGGGACCGAAGCAAGGCAGAGGCAAAAACTGTTGGTGCCGTGGCTTTGCGCCAGGCTGAAAATGATCAGACACGTCTCAAGCTTGTCGGCTTTAAAATGGAAAATAATTTCCGGGCTCCAAGAGACGGTGCATTGGTTGTGGATGACAAGGTCAGGGGATATATCGCTACGGCAAGAGATAGTTTTTCATTAAATGAAGCTGTGGGAATGGCCCTGGTTGAGGCACCGCTTTCCAAGCTTGGTACAAGGCTTGAGATTTTTGAAGATGAGTGCGGTGGTGAGCGGATTTATGGAAAAGTGGTTGAAATGCCGTTTTACGATCCTGAAGGAACAAGGATGAAAATGTAAGGGAAAAATCATGAAAGAAATACAAAGAGTTTCCCCGGTTGTATTTAAAAGTACACCTCTTAAAACCGAACAAAGAGACAACTGGGAAGTGGTTATGGAGTACAGTGGAGAAGGTGACGGACCATACCTGGTTGACTTGAGCCACAGGCCGCGGTTTGATCTGCAGGATTCCAACCTTGCAGCGAAAAAACCGTTTGGAATGGGCATTCCTGAAACACCGGGCGATTGTGTCCTTGAGAACGGGTTTCTGGCCAATCGTATGAACGGCACCCAGGTGTCATTATATAACCTGGATGGCGATGATACTGCCACTATGCCGGATGAATCAGAATACACGGATGTGACGGAAGCAACCTTATGTGTTGCATTGATCGGGAAAAATGTGTTTTCAATTTGTGAAAAATTGACGGCACTTGATTTTATGTATCCGAAAAAAAAGGCGCCCTTTCTTTTTCAGGGCCCCTTTTCCCATGTTCCGTGCCAGATAGTAACTATGAACAAAGAAGGTGAGAACTCAGGGCTGATATTGACCTGCTCACGAGGGTATGGCAGAGATATGATTGATTCCATATCCCATGCCGGTGAAGAGTTTGGGTTGAAACCTGCCGGTGAAAGCATGTTTACAAGCTGGATTAAAGGTCTTTAATTATGGCATCTGCCGTTAGAATAAATACAAGGAGATAAAAACAATGAACAAAAAATATGATGCAATTATCATTGGCGCCGGCGTTATTGGATGCCCAATCGCTTACGAACTTTCTAAAATGGGCTACAAAACCCTTAATGTCGACAAACTCCCGGATGCAGGCGAAGGCTCTACTGCTGGATCATGCGCCATTGTAAGAGCCCATTACTCAACAGCAGACGGTGTTGCCATGGCCTATGAAGGCTTTAAATACTGGTTGAACTGGGAAAATTACCTGGACAATGTAAAAGATGAAAAAGGCCTTGCCAAATATATGAACACGGGATCACTTTTGCTCAAATCCCAGGGTCATGACTGGAAAAAAGTTCAGAAAAATTATGACGAAGTGGGCGTGCAGTATGAAGAATGGGATAATGATAAGATAAAAAAGATGGTTCCTGTTGCTGATCTTCACGAATTCTGGCCAGTTACCCGACCTGAAGACCCTGCCTTTTACAATGAACCTGTAAAAGAACTTGAAGGCGGGATTTTCTGCCCTGAAGGCGGTTATGTAAATGATCCGGCTCTGTCTGCCCATAATATCATGAGAGCTGCCGAAGCAAAAGGCGCACAATTTTTGTTTAATGCAGAGGTGGTTGATATTAGAAGTGAAAACAAAAAAGTAACGGGTATTACACTGAAAGATGGCACCCAGATTGATGCAGGAATCGTTGTTAATGTCGGCGGACCTCACTCATTCAAGATCAATAAGATGGCCGAAGGCGTATGGGAAGGCTGCAACATCAAAACAAAAGCACTTCGTCATGAAGTCATGTACTGCCCTTCACCGGATGACTATGATTATCTCAATGATGGATATCATATGTCTGATGGTGATATCGGATGTTATGTCCGACCGGAAGTGGGCAATACCTTTCTCATCGGCAGCGAAGATCCGGACTGCGATCCCCAGGAATGGGTTGATCCGGACACTTTTTATGCGGGCAAAGGAGGACACGGCAAGGATAACGTCCTGAGCGAAGAACAGTGGAAAGCACAGTGTTACAGGCTTGGTAAACGTATTCCATCCCTCCAGGTGCCCAATCAGCCCAAAGGTGTTGTTGACCTTTATGACTGTTCTGATGACTGGATTCCGGTTTATGACAAGTCTGATCTTCCAGGGTATTATATGGCCATTGGAACCAGCGGCAACCAGTACAAGAATGCTCCTGTTGTCGGACACATGATGGCCCAGTTGATAGATGCATGCGAAAAAGGACTGGATCATGATAAAGAACCCATGCAGTACAAGTTCAAATATACTGACCGGTCAACGGATGTTGGTTTTTTCTCAAGAAAAAGAGAAATCAACTATAATAGTTCCTTTTCCGTGAACGGATAAGAACGCTTAAATAAACCCTGACGGTAACGCTTCAGTTCTTATGCTTGAAGCCGCTTAAGTCTGATGAATATTTGTTTCGATGCTAAACGCTTAACCTCCTGCAAATATCCATCAGACAGGGCTTTAAGATAACTTCTTTTAACGGGCTGAACTATTACCCCTGAGGTTGCATAAAATTTTATGCAACCTCAGGGTAAAGTACAGAAGAACCGATCATGCCGGTATTTCAGACAGTGAATATGCAATTTAAAACTGAAAATCGGCATGGTCCATTTTATGCCTTATAAAAAATATTCCAATCCCATATCCGTGCAGAAAATAGTATGACGTGCAATTTTATGGTTTAGGACTGCAGATGAAATAAAGTAAACTGAAATAGCGAAGGCCAATCTTTAAAATCTGGTGGGTCATCTACAAGGCGCATTAAAGGTTTAATAGCAGGCCTATTTGGCCTTTGATGCAACGCAGTAGATGGGCCAAAAGACAAGCAATTTCGGTTACTTTATAAAATTTGCGGTCCTTAGATATGGAATCGGTTTAAATTAATTTTTTGGATGAATAGCCAATGCAAATCTATATTTGTGTTAAACATGTTCCTGATTCTGCTGCCCATATCACCATCCTTGACAAAAATCATATTGATGAAAACATCTCCTTTCTTTTAAATCCCTATGATGAACATGCCGTTACCGAAGCTGTCAGGATTAAAAATAATTATCCGGGTGCTGAAGTTATCGCCATATGTTTTGGTAAAAATGATGCAGAAAAAACCATTCGTTCCGCCATGGCCATGGGGGCTGACAGAGGGGTTTTGATCACAAGTGATAAAGTCCATGACAGCATTGTAACGGCCCTTGCGCTTAAGACAGGCATTGAACAGGACGGAACTCCCGGACTGATTTTTACGGGCAAGGAATCCATTGATGCCGAAGGAATGCAGACCCTGTTTCGAATCGGGGCTTTATTTGATTTTCCCGTTGCCACAAATGTGGTCAAGCTGGATATTGAACAGGACAAGGCAGTTGTTGACTGCGAATTGTCAGGAGGCGTTGCCAATACCTATGAGATGTCTCTGCCATGCATCATAGGTGCTGGAAGAGGCTTAAACACTCCCAGATATCCGACCTTTCCCGATGTGGTTAAATCCAAAAAAAAACCGGTCAAAAAAATTTCTTTTGCTGACTTAAATATTAAAGTGCCCTTGACAGGCATGCATATTGTTGAACTGGAACCTTTAAAGCAATCCAGGCTGCCAAAAGAGATAAAGGGTGATGCAGACATTGTTGCAAAAGAAATTGTAAGAATACTTAAACAGGAAGCAAAGGTCATATGATGAAAAATATTGGTATCATCATAGAAATGGATGATGGGAAAGTTAAAGAAACCAATTTTGGTATGATTACCATGGCAAGGGCAAAGAATGTCCGGGTTTTTGCCTTTATCATGAATGCAGATGCAGCAGGTATAAAAGAAGATCTGGAATCCTTTGGAGTCACAGATATCATTGAAGTCTGTCTTGCCCCGGACCTTCAGAACAACCCTGTTATAAGGGCGAAAGCGATTATAAATGCTATTAAGGAATACCATATCTCCATGGTGTTCGGCCTTTCCACTGCAATGGGAAAGGACCTTTTACCCCGGATTGCAGCCCTTCTTGATTCGCCTCTGGTAATGGATTGTTTTTATGTTGATTTTGATCAAAAAATTGTAAGAACATCCCAGTATTCAGGTAAAACCATTGCAACAATAAAGGTAACAGGGGAAGTCTCAGTGTTTGGTATAAGACCCAATGCAATTGAACCTGTCAAGGTTCAGGGAACGGCCCGGATTCTTAGATTTGATTCAAGCCTTCTTGTGGCCAAAGGTTTCAGGGTTCTAAAAACAGGTGGAACCGACAAGGATACAAGTGCCAGCCTTGCCGAGGCTGAAGTGATTATCGCCGGAGGAAGAGGTATGAAAAACAGTGAAAATTTTAACCTTCTTTCCCAATGTGCCCAAAAGATCAATGCTGCCGTCGGGGCTTCAAGGGTGGCTGTGGATTCCGGATGGGTACCCTATTCCATGCAGGTGGGGCAGACGGGAGAGAAAGTAAGCCCAAAGGTTTATATTGCCTGCGGCATATCAGGTTCCATCCAGCATTTTGCTGGCATGAAAACCTCGGGAATGGTCATTGCCATCAACACGGATGAAAATGCCGCAATCATATCAAATTGCGATTATTACGTGGTTGCTGATGCTTTGGAAATTATACCGGCACTGACAAAAATTTTGGGCACTGACTGATTTTTAAAACGCAGTCCTGTTAAATTGCAATAAAAGGCAGGACAAAAGTAAAGCTGCTTCCTTTACCTTCACCTTTGCTTTCCATCCAAATCTTTCCATTATGGAGTTCCACAATTTTACGGCTCATTGCAAGTCCTAATCCCGTTCCATTGAATAGTCTTTGGGAGGATATATCTGCCTGCTCAAATAAGGAAAAAATTCTTTCCCGATCTTCAGGTTTAACCCCGACACCTGTGTCTGATATGGAAATTTGAAGAAAATTGTTTTCAATATCCAATACTTGAGTTGTTGCATTTGGACCTTCAGAACAGGGAATCTCTAACTCGGAACCCATAAGTGTCTTTGCAGTCAGAATAATCGAACCCCCAGCAGGCGTGAATTTCACGGCGTTGCTTAGAAGGTTCATGATGATTTGTTTAAATTTTTCCTGGTCCGCGTTTATGGGCAGCAAATCCGGCTGCAGTTCTACTGCAAGAGAAACGTCTTTTTTATCAGCAGTTTTCAGGGTCAGGTCCACAGCTCTTTGCAATTCATACTTTATGTCAAAGGTTGACAATTTTAGTTTCACACTCTCCGTTTCAATCTTGGAAAGCTCAAGAATCCCCTTTACCAGATTCAAAAGATTTTGTCCGCTTTCCATTACATTCCGGATATATTCTATCTGTTTTTCATTCAGCTCTCCATGGGTTTTGGTTTCCAAGAGCTGGGAAAAACCGATAACTGCATTGAGAGGTGTGAGAAATTCGTGGCTCATATTGGCAAGGAACCTGGTTTTGGCCATATTGGCTGCCTCTGCCTGATCCTTTGCAATTTGAAGAGCTGCCTCAATTTTTTTTCTTTCAGCTATTTCATTGATACTGCGTTGAAGCTCTAAATTGGATTCCTGGAAATTTTTAGCCAGGTTGTTGAAAGATTTTGTAATCTCATGCAATTCGTCAGTGTCTTTTTGTGTTTCCAGAACATATTGCTCCCCTCTTGCAGCAGTCTGAATAAAATTTTGTATCGTGAATAACCTATCAAAGACCTGTTTGAGGATCAACATTCCACCCAGGACCAGGCATAAAGCTGCAAGAATAATTATAAGTTGAGTGGTATTAAATGAGATTTGTTTTTGAAAAATAATATAAACAACAGCTAGAATGGGTATCAGGAAGACCAGAGATTCAATGATAAAGAGTTTTTTTCTTAATAGATTAGTTCCATTAAAAGGTATTTTAATGTCTGTATTTTCCATCTGGCCTCCTCTTTTTTTGCAGAAAACCTTATCTTTGAACATGAACAGGTCTCTTATAAGGTCGCTTTAAACACTTCTATCGGCTTACTCAATCCTTTTAACATTTTTTTACCAATGGACTGGAAAATAAATTTTTCCTGACTAAGGGATGTCAGGGTGTTTTCGGTAAAGAGAACCTGGAGTTTATCAGCAAGACCGCAAAGACGTGCTGCGATATTGACAGTGTTCCCGATAACTGTATAGTCTTTGAAAAATTCATTGCCCAGACTACCCAGATAAATCTGGCCTGTATTAATACCGATACCCACATGAAATATGTCAGATTCTGTGTTATGTTCTGTCTTTGATAAATCTTGTATAATCTCAATGGCACATCCAAGGGCATTATCACCCATATCCGGGCCGTCAAAGATAGCCATGACCTCGTCACCGTTGAGTTTTTCAATAATTCCTTGATATTTCGCGACAATTTTGAGTTGTTTGCGAATATTGGTATTCAGTTTGGCAAAGACATCAGAAGGGGCCATTCCCTCGGCGATCTGTGTGAAACCCCGAATATCAGAGAACAAAATGGTAACATAGGCATCTCGATCCTGAGGCTCTGCATTGATGTTGCGAATTTTGTTTTCAACCATTCTCAATGTTGATAAAGAAACATATCGGGACAACTCTGATTTTGTTTTTGCCAATTTGTCATATAGGTCTTTAACACGCAGACAGGAAATGATTCTTTCCAGCAATTCTGCTATGTCAAAAGGTTTACGAACGTAATCATCTCCACCGGCATCCAAACCTTCTATGACGTTTTCTTGCTGAAGTTCACTTGCGGTTATATAAATGATCGGTATATAAGGTAAAGATTTGTTCCCTCTGATCCTTCGGCATACCTCATAACCGTTCATTTTTGGCATCATAACATCTAACAGGATCAGATCTGGCGGATCTGTTAAGACTTTATCAAGGGCTTCTTCACCGCTTTCAGCAGAATCAACTGTATATCCAACCGGAATGAGAATCTCTTTTAAAAGACTTATATTCATTGAAAAATCATCTACAATCAGTATTTTTGCATCCATATGTTTCATACTCACCCTGCTTATTTTCAGCCCCGATGTTGGCGGATGTTTGATAATTGTGTATCGGAAAATACTATGAGTTCAACTGTAAGACAAGAAATGGTTCTGTGTCAAGTATAGAAACGCTTGGAGAACAATAATTAAATTGATTCGTATTATAATTTTATGCTAATAGATGCCGTGCTGAAAAATTATTAAATTAACCTTTTTGTTTGGTAAATATTATGTTAGAAGACAGGCCTTTACAAAATATAATCTATTGAGAATGGGGACAGGAAAATGGGATTGACCAGACAATTTGGGCAACTGCTTCAAGTGAACTTGAATTCAAGTCAATGTCACCTTTCAGCATTCCCAGAAAATTGTGTGGAGTTTATCGGAGGCCGTGGATTTAATATCTGGTATCTCTATAACCATCTTGTTTCAGGAATAAATCCTCTGAGCCCTGAGAATATTCTGTTGCTATCCTGTGGCCTTCTTACAGGCTCATCTGCTCCAACCTCATCAAGACTGCATCTTAATGCGCTTTCGCCTTTGACAGGAATATTAGGAAGTTCAAATATCGGTGGGTATGCAGGTGCCTGGTTGAGATCCTGTAATATTGCCTCCATAATCATCACAGGAAAATCACAAAAACCAGTCAGCCTTTATATTGATTCCAATGGAGCCCGTCTTGAGGATGCATCCCATCTCTGGGGACTCGATACCTTTGAAACCCAGGAGATTATTAAACAATCCCATAATGATCAAAAATTAAAGATCCTTACCATTGGACCTGGAGGTGAGGGCAAAGTCAAGTTTGGTGCAATTATCACGGAAAAGGATCATGCTGCAGGCAGAACGGGAATGGGCTCGGTTATGGGATCAAAAAATCTTAAAGCCATTGTGATTTCCAAAGGAACCCATAAACATTTTCCCTGTATTACGCCTTTACATAAAAAAGCAGTTAAAACCTATGTATCTGAAATAAAAAAATCATCTGAATTTGATTTTCTTTCAAAGTATGGGGGTGCTGGATATGTTAAATGGGTAAATGATCTAGGGGTCATGGCCAGGCATAATTATGGTAAAATCGGAACCGACCGGATTGAGAAAATAGATGGCAGGAAGCTTGATAAAAATGTTGTCAGGCCCAGTGGCTGCTTTAGATGTCCCGTCCAGTGCAAAGCTGAACTCAAGCTTAAAGGATTAGAGAAAGATAAGCATTTTACACGGCCGGAATTTGAGCCCTTGCTTAACCTGGGTCCAAAATGCGGGCTTGAAAATATGACCCAGATTGTTAAGCTGGATAATTTGTGCACTCGTCTTGGTATTGACAGCACTTCAGCAGCCTCTGTTATTGCGTTTGCCATGGATCTTTCTGAGCGGAAAATATTACCCGCCAATCTGGTTGGAGATTTGGATCTTTCCTGGGGTAATGCCGACACCATGGAAAAATTAATTTACCAGATGGTTGAGGATAAAGGGCTGGGTATAATTTTACGCGATGGAGTCAGAAAAGCTGCCGAACTCATCGGCAATGGTGCATATAAATATGCGGCCCATATCAAAGGGCTTGAGCTTACAGCCTATCATCCTTCAGCCATTATGGGCACAGCCCTTGGATATGCAGTGTCAAGCCGGGGAGGTGATTATAATAATGTATATGCATCCCTTGAATACAACTGGACCAAAGAACAGGCAAAAAAAGAGTTTGGAACAAAAGAAGCCGTTAATATTAAATCCATCAGTGCAAAAGGACGATTGATAAAAAAAGCGGTTATAACCAATATCATCGTTGATTGTCTGGGACTTTGCAAGGTACCTGTTTTATCTCTTTTAAAATCCTTTAACCTTGAAAATGAAATAAGGCTGATCAATGGTCTTACTGATTTAGACCTTTCAAAAAAAGATCTTTTTGATGCAGGCCAAAGAATTGCAAGTCTTGAGAAATTTTTCAATATACGCCATGAAAAAGGGGACATTGAGGACAGTCTTCCAGAAATGTTTATAGAAAAAAACAGCAGCAGGGGGTTAACGCTGCAGAATTTTAAAGCCATGCTACAGGAGTATTACGCTGCCATGGGTTGGGATGAGAAAGGAATTCCCCCGGAATCGGCTTGGAAAACAAATTTTTGCAAATTGGAGGAAAAAAAATGATTCAATCATCAAATATACAAACAAAATCCGTTGGGATGAAGATCTTTACCGATGACCAGATCTGGGAAATAAAACAGGCTGCCTTTGATATTATTGAAAGAGTCGGATTCAAATGCCGGCACAAACAAGTTCATAAGATGATGAAACAGGCCGGTGCATGGGTTAAGGAAGACAATATCAAAATTCCAAGGCATATTGTTAAAGAATGCCTGGTCACAACCCCCACGGGCTGGACCATATATGACCGGAACGGCAGGCGGGCAATGGAAGTGGAAGGTGAAAAAAGCCATTATGGAACCTCCACAGCCAGTCCCTTTACCCGTGATGCATTTACCGGGGAAATAAGAAATACCAGTATCAAGGATATTGAACTGGGTGCCAAAGTGGCGGATTTCCTGGATGGTATTGATTTTGTCATGCCCATGGGAACGGCCCAGGATGTACCGGGTGATGCAGCCGAAGTCCATGAATTTCCCGCCATGGTTTCCAATACCACAAAGCCGGCTGTTTTTATAGGGTATACGGCCCTTGGCTGTGAGTATGTTTATGAGATGGCATCCGTTATTGCCGGAGGTCAGGACAACTTGAGCCAGAAACCCTTTATTATTGCCTATCCCGAAGCCATTGCGCCTCTCTTTTTCCCAGATGAAGTCATTGAACGTATCTTTGTGGCCGCAGACCGGTTTATGCCCCAGCTGCCAGGTTCAACCGTACAGGCAGGTGCAACAGGACCGGTTACTCTGGCAGGGCTTATCACCCAGCTTACTGCGGAATCCCTCATCCACATCACCATTGCCCAGCTGCGTAAAAAAGGATGCCCCGTTGCCATGAGTGGCAATGTCGGAATCCTTGATATGAAAACAGCACTCATGGCCATGGGCGCTCCGGAAAACAACCTTGCCCTTGCTGCCCAGGCAGAGGTGGCACAGTCATTTAATCTGCCGACCTGGGGACTTGCCGGTGCAACGGATGCTAAAAGCTTAGATGCACAGGCAGGCATTGAATCAGCTTTTTCCATATTGAGCCAGGGACTTTCCGGTCTGAACCTGATCCATGATGTAGGATATATGGCCGCGGGAATGGCCTGCTCCCTTGAACAATTGGTAATGGGCAATGAGGTGGTCGGTATGACCAAACGGTTTGTGGAAGGAATTAAAGTCACCCGGGAAACTCTTGCAAGACAGATCATAGAAGACGTGGGGCCTGGGGGCCATTTTCTTGTACAGCAGCATACCATGGACCATTTTAAAAAGGAGCTGTGGACATCCAACCGCATGAATCGCCAGACCATTGATGGCTGGAAAGCTTCCGGCAAACCATCAATGGAAGACAGGGTGAAAGAAGAGGTCAGGAGGATAAAAGAAAATCACAAACCCGAACCTTTAAGCGACAAGGTCATTTCAGAGCTTGAACGACTGAAAAAAGAAGGTGAGAGGGAAATCCTTGCCAAATTAAAAAAAGGGTAAGCATTGAAATAATAAATAATGCCCGACCCATATCATTATAATTGTCGGTTTTTGATAGAGCACTAAATAGAACAAACAAAAATTTTGAACTGTGGAGAAAAAAATGACCGAAAAAAAATATGATGCCATCATCATTGGTACCGGTATTATCGGTAACAGTATTGCCTATGAACTGGCGTTAAAAGGATATAAAACACTGAGCATCGACAAGTTGGGTGGATCGGGATTTGGTTCTACAGCCGGTTCCTGTGCCATTATCCGTCTTTATTATTCCTCTCCGGAAGGAGTGGCCCTTGCACGGGAAGGGTATTATTACTGGCTGGACTGGCCAAGATATATGAATATAGTTGATCCTGACGGCATGGCATATTACAAGAATACGGGTGCCATGGTCTATAAATCTGAGCATAACAAGAACCTGGCTCCTGTTATGGAATCCCTGGATTCCCTTGGGGTAGGTTACCTGGAACTGGCCCCGGAAGAAATGAAACAATATCTTCCCAACCCGGATCTTCGCTCTTTCCACCCCCAGAAATGTATGGATGATCCGGATTTTGGAAAACCTACGGGGGACAGTGTCAATGGAGCTGTTTTTGTACCTGAATCAGGCTATGTAAGCGATCCGAAACTCTCCACCCATAATGTTGAAATGGCAGCCCGGAATGTGGGTTCGGATTTCATGTTCAACACTCAAGTTGTTGATATCCTGAAAAAAGAGGGCAGGGCATCCGGAGTGACGCTGAAAGGCGGGACTGAAATTTATGCGCCAGTGGTGGTCAATGCAGCAGGGCCTCATTCCTATATTATAAATCGAATGGCAGGGGTTGAGGATAAGATGAACATCAAAACCCGGGCGTTGCGGGTGGAAGTGGCCCATGTGCCAAGTCCTGAAGGGGTGGACTGGGAGAACACCGGAATTATAACCTCAGACTCTGACACAGGGGTCTATACACGACCTGAAGTTGGCAATCATGTCCTTATCGGCAGTGAAGAACCGGCTTGTGATCCACTGGATTACGTTGACCCGGACAATTATAATGAAAACTTTACAGATCAGCTCAAAACCCAGGCCATGAGGGTAGCCATGCGAATCCCGGATCTGCCCATCCCCAGCAAAAACCAGGGTCTTGTGGATCTTTATGATGTGTCCGATGACTGGTATCCCATTTATGACAAATCAGATCTGCCTGGATTTTATCTGGCCATCGGCACCAGCGGAAATCAGTACAAGAATGCACCTGTGGTCGGTGGATTTATGTCGGAACTTATACAGTATTGCGAAAGCGGTAATGACCATGATAAAAATCCCTTACAATACAAGATGAGATATATCAACCATACATTGAATATCGGTTTTTTCAGCCGGAATCGGGAAATCAATAAGGATTCGAGTTTTTCAGTGATCGGATAGACTCTATGCCGGTCTTTTACCAATTGTTCTGCCATGGATGATATGATCATACGGGCAATATATCCAAAAGTATGAACCTGATACGCTTTAAAAGCAGCAGGGCCATTTTGACTCCTTAATTTTAGAGCAGGATTTTTGTGTGTTGTAATTTTTGTCTGGTAAGGGGGGAAAGCACCCTTACCAGACATTACTATGGTAACAATTTAAGCCAGTGAGACCTTGTGAAAACGGTAGTATCGGCTCGGATGCATTTTAAATCCAACCACATCTTTAGACATTGCAGTGAAAACAGACCGGAAGAAAGGCTGTACCATGATGGCATCATCCTGGAGAATTTTCTCAACCTTCTCCATCTTGACCCGCCGATCTTCACCATCAAATGTTGCTTCTGCTTCATCCAGGGCGGCATCAAAGGCAGGATTATTATAGCTGCATTCATTCCAGGGAACCCCGGAACGGTAGGCCAGGCCCAATACCATGACAGCCAGAGGGCGGTGATACCAGACGGTGAGCCCAAACGGTGCCTTGTCCCAGACATCCCAGTAGGCTGCAGACGGCATGACATTAATTTTAATGTTGATCCCGGCCTTGGCAGCGTCTTCCTTGAGTACGGCAAGGGAATCCTGTTCCCAAGTGCCGGACGTATTTCCCGTATTACAGGTTATTTTAATACCATCGGGATATCCGGCTTCAGCCAGCAGTTTTTTAGCACCTTCGATGTCCTGTTTAATCGGGGGAAGTTTGAAATATTCAGGGTGTATGCTTGCGACATGATGGTGTTCTGCAACGATTCCTAATCCGCGGTGGGCAATGTCAAGCTGTCTATGGGGATTACAGGTTTTCTGCAATGCCTTACGCACACGGATATCGTCAAAGGGTTTTTCAGTAACCTTCATACGGATAACACCCGCATTTGTGGATGGAATTGAGACAACATTGATTCCTGGAATACTTTTTGCCGTATCCAGGGTTGTCAGGTCAAGCTGAAAAATGCCATGAACCTGTTTTGAAACAAGTGCAGAGATATACGCACCACCATCCTGACCCAGGTCAATGAACTGGATTTCATCAAGAAAGACTTCTCCCCCCCAATAGGCTTCTTTGCGCTTTTTCAAAACGGCTTTCTCACCAACCTTGAATTCAGAAAGGGTGTAGGGCCCCGTACCTACGGGATTTTTAGAAAGATTCCCCCCCTCTTTTTCAAAGTTGCGGTGAACAATGGCTGTGGGATAATTGTAAAGGTTTTCAGGCATGGACAGAACGGCTGATTTAAGGTTGATTCTGACGGTATGGTCATCAACTTTTTCCACGGCGTTTTTGATCATGCGTTTTTTAGGATTGCCTTTTGCATCTTTTTCACCTGTCTCTTCGAGCATAGCGTTGAATAGTCCTAAATTAGATGATCCGGTTTTTGGATCAAGCCACCGGGTAAAGTTGAACACAACATCATCTGCATTAAAGTCATCGCCATTTGACCATTTGACCCCTTTTCGAAGATGGAAGATCCATGTTTTCAGATCATCTGAGGGTTTCCAGCTCTCAGCCAGGTTGGGTCTGGTGATATTATCCGGCCCTGTTTCTACCAGATATTCGACAATATGACGGGAAACGATCGATTTCTGAACCCAATCAAATGTGGAAGGATCAGTCATCTCTTGTACGGGCATACCAAATTTTAGAATCCCCCCTTTTTTCTGGCCAGCGTGGGCCGTTGAAATCAGATCAGGTAAAATATTTTTGCCCAAAATTGTGCTTGCAAGACCGTAGGCGGTAGTCGCAGATAGGCCTAATAGGGTTGTTGTTCGTAAAAATTCACGGCGGGAGCACTTGCCTTCTGAAAGATTTTTTTTCATTTCCTTAACACCGGGATGTACTCTTTTAGTTGATAGATTGTCATTTTTTTCGGCCATAATTTAATTCCTCCAAAAAGTATAACGCTGTTAAAAATGGAACCTTTGTCAGTAACCCGTCAAGCAAATCGAATAACCACTACAGTGATTATAATTGAGTAAGCTTTCTCAGTTCTGGAGACGAATCGTGCCAAATTTATTCCTTTGTTTTGATTCAGCATAAATAGTCAAAGGCTCTCCCTTGTCACAAAAAATTGTATTTAAATTCTTTATTTCACGATAGTCGTAAATTTTTTTCTCATAGACAAATTGAGAAACACTAACAAATGAAGCATTTTTAATTCTTTCCCGGTATTGGCCTGTCTGAGGCCTCGGAACAGGTCATTGACCTATACTGTTCCAAATACTGCGCAACAGGAGATTCCCCCTTTTTTTATATTTTTTTCCAAGGTTTTGGCCAAACTGAGTATATGCTCTTTATTTGGAATCTTGAGCCCTTTCAGTTCGTATGTTTTTGCCAGTAAATCGTATTTATGTATTCCTAAATCGTGGTAAGGAAGTAATTCTACCTGTTTTATACCTGGATCAAGATTCAGGCAAAGTTCAGCCAATTGCCGGATTTGAAGTTCAGAATTATTGAACTCGGGTATAACGGGTACACGGAGTATGACCTTGTGCCCTTCCTGGCAGAGGCGCTTAAGATTCTCTATAACTCTTTCATTCCCCTTTCCCGTGGTTCTCATATGCTCGCCATCATCGAGGTGCTTCAAGTCATATAGAAACAGATCTGTATAAGGTATGATCTTGGTAAAATTTTTCCAGGGCAGGCAGCCGGCAGTCTCTACTGCCGTATGAATCCCCATTTTTTTACATCGCCTTAATATTTCTTTGGCAAACTCAACCTGCATCAACGGTTCTCCGCCGGACAGGGTCAGGCCGCCGCCGGAATTGCGATAAAAAATAGAATCTTTTAGTACCTCTTCCACCACCTTTTCCACGCTCATTTCCAAGCCTACCATTTCCAGTGCATTAGACAGACAGGTTTTTTCACATTGGCCGCAGCCATTGCAAAGAGATCTGTTGATCTGCGGGGCTATGCCAGTGAAGGTAATGGCAGAACAGGCCTGGCTGCATTGACCGCATGCCTGACAGCGGTCTTTGAAAAAAACAGGTTCCGGGACCGGATTCTGGGATGCTGGGTTGGAGCACCATTGACAGGCCAGGGGACATCCCTTCAAAAAGACCACAGTTCGGATGCCCGGGCCGTCGTGAATGCAGAATTTTTGGATATTGAGAACAATGTTTTTAGCCAGGACGTCCTTTTGGGACCCATCCCGGATGACTCCTGAGATGGGGCTGTTGGAATGTCTAATTGGCGGCATAGTACAGGGTGCGGTTGATAATGTCATCCTGAATATCCTTGCTTAATTCTACAAAATAGGCGCTGTATCCAGCAACACGGACCAGCAGTGATTTGTAATCATTGGGGTTATCCTGGGCAAGCTTCAGCGTTTTGGTACTGACCACGTTGAACTGAACATGGTATAAATCCAGGTCCACGAAACTTCTGATCAAAGATACCAGACGGGTAATTCCGCTCTCCCCTTCAAATACCACCGGCTCAAATTTCATGTTCAAAAGCAGTCCGCCGTCAGCATCTTCACAATTGAGTTTGGACATGGATTTGAGCACAGCTGTCGGGCCCAGGGTATCGGTGCCCTGGCAGGGAGAACAGCCGTCGGCCAGAGGCCTGTAGGCATTTCGACCCGAAGGCAGAGCGCAGACTGTGTGGCCTTGGGGTACGTTGGATGAAACCGGGTAGTAGGAAGGCATTAGTTCCGATCCTAAAATACCGTGCAGGCCGTGGTGAAAGTCATTGATGGTGTCCATAACATCGACCAGGATCTCATCAACCTGGTCGTCGTCATTGCCCCATTTGGGGGCCTGGGTAACCAGGAGCTGCTGTAACAGTTCATGGCCTTTAAAATCATCCTTGATGGCGTTGATCAATTCATCCATTTTGACTGTTTTCTCAACAAAAACCAGCTTTTTCACAGCTACAAGTGAGTTGACCAGATCCGCTGCTCCTATTCCGTTGGTGCCGGGACCGATGGTATATTTTGCACCGTTTTGCATCAGGTCTTTTCCTTTTTCAATGCAGTTAAGCATCAGGGTGGAGGCCAGGGGCATGGGCAACAGTTCCTGGTGAAGGGTCTCTATGATATGGCTGGAGATCGTATAATGCCGGATCTGATCCTTGATCTGGGTGATCACGGCTGTCTCAAATTCTTCATAGCTTTTAAATGTGCAGGGATTACCGGTTTGCAGGCCCAGCTGTCTGCCTGATTTGAGGTGCACTCCGTTGGTCAGAGCAAATTCCACGGCAGTAGCAAGATTATAATGACCGCTTGAACTCCACTGGGACAGTTTGCCCGGCAGATTGGGTTCCACACAGCCCACGATGCACCAGTTTCTGGCCTCCGGTGCGGTAACCCCCTTTTTCATGAGCATTTTTATCCCGACATCATCGTTATGCACGGCGGGAAATCCAGTACCAAGACGAATTAGCTGGGCGACCTTGCGATAAAATTGTTCCGGGTTTTTCCGGTTGATGCGAACCGAAAGTGAGGGTTGACACAATTGCACCCTGGCTGTGGCATCCAGAATCATATAGGACAGTTCATTGACGGCATCGCGCCCATTAGAGGTTACCCCTCCCACACACAGATTCTGGAAAGCGGTATAGCCGGCAAAATACTTGGCTGAGTTTTCAGTCTGATACCAGACCTGTTCGGCGAGCTTGACCCAGAGACACTCTAAAAGTTCCTGGGCGGTTTCTTTATTCAAGAGACCCTGATCACAATCGGTTTTATAGTATGGATACATGTATTGGTCCATACGACCAGGCGAGTAGGATGGGGCATTGGCCTCCATATACAGGGCAATCTGACTGAACCAGATTAACTGCAATGCCTCATGGAAGGTTCGTGGGGGGTTGGTGGCCACCCAGTCACACACTTTGGCCATATTTTTCAGTTCCAGGCAACGGTCAGGATCTGTTTCTTCCAAGGCCATTTCCATGGCTTTTTCAGCGTGTCGACGGGCCAGGATTTCTATAGCCTCACACACAATGATGGCAGACTCCCAAAACCAGGCCTTTTGATGGTTTTCAGCCAGTGTCATATCTGCCCCGGCAAGGGCTGTTTCAGCTTCTTTTCTCAGGCCGCCGTAGCCCCTGGGCAAAAGCAGTTCCTCATAGGCCGGGGCGATTTCACCCGGCCCTCCTTCCAGTTTAAGGTCTGCATCAATAATTCCGGTTTTGTAGGCAATCGCCCGGGTTTTTTCAGGTATCCTGGCATGCCAGTGCTCACTGATGGTTTTGCCCTGCCAATAGGGTTGTATCTCTTCTTTGAACAATTGTTTTTGATCTTCGGTGATCATATAGGGATCCTGGGGCCTGGTTGATACCGTGTCCAGCTCATCTCCCAGCCAGTGGTTGGAAAGTTCCGGGCAGATACAGGCGGTTCTCGGACCAAATCCGGCATTGCCTATAATCAGCTCATGATCCTGAATATTGATAGTTTTGGTGCGGCAGTGACGTCTGATGGCTTTGGCTCTCCGGATGATGATGGGCTCGCCCTCGGTTTCTTTGAAGACATCTGTGCGGCTCTTTGCACACTCAAGGCATATGGCCGGCTTATGGGTGAAATATTGCTCTTTAAGCTGGTCAGTTCGGGAAAAAAGATTTGTAATATTGGACTTTTCTTTCATTTGTGTCTCTTTAGTTATGGGTTATTTAAATGAATTATTGATCTGTTATCAGGCAGAGGTCAAAATTCAGTCCATTATCGCTCATTATCGTGCGTAAAGCACATTTTTTTTCTTCGGTCAGTTCAGGCGGCATATAAGACGATAGCAGCCTGTTTTTTTCGACTTCCGCCGCACCCACTAACTCGGCCTGATGATCGCCGCTGATAAGTTGTCCCCGTTTTGATATTCGGGGAGAATACAATTCCTGCCTGCATTTTTGGAAGGTATGGGGCTGGGTAAGAAATTCACCACCGATACCTGCGGCTGAAATCACATCCATTGCCAGGTCTTCATTGGACACACCAATTCCTTTTTCAATTCTGCGAAGCATGCCGATCATTTCTATATCCAGAATAAATTTTTCGTAGCTCATTGCAGCATAGCCTGACAGGATGCCTGCAGAATGAACAATTAAATCCGTACCACTCTGCCAGGAATTCATCAGGGTCATCATTCCTTCCATACCGGCCTGGGCATTGAACCCATGGGCATCGGTATCGCTGCCGCCACCCCGGAAGGGTAAGTCGTACATACGGGCCATTTCAGAGCCCATGGCAACGCAAAGCGTTCTTTCAGGGCTGCCAATACTGATGCCTCCGGTTTGCATGTCTGCGCAGGTGTTCTGGCAACCATACATCACAGGACATCCGGGCCTTGCCATCTGCACCAGTGCGATCCCGGCCAATGCTTCTGCATTACCCAGGGCCATGGTACCTGCCAGGGTGATAGGACCTGTGGTGCCGGCCATCACCGTAGGGGTCACCATCACAGGCTGGTTGTATTGTGCATACGTCAGCAGGGTGTTCAAGGCGGATTCATCGATTTGGAGCGGGGTTAATGTACTGACCAGGGTGATCACCCTGGGGTTTTGCAATAGATCCTCTGTGCCAAAGAGCCCTTCAAGCAGGGCAAACATGATATCGGTTCCGTTTTTATCTCCATTGGGTGCCAGAATGCATTTGTCACTGGCCGTTATGGTGGCGCAGACCATCATGGGCATGGCTTTATCCGCTGGCAGGTCCGACGGCTGAACCGTAATACCGCCATTGATGTTAAAATACTCACTGGACTGCATTATGCGCAAAAAGCACTTATAGTCGTCGAATATGCCATCTCGAACTTTGCCCGAGGCATCCACAACATACGGTGCCCCGTATCCAGGTGCAAAATGAATTTTTCCTGAACCCATTTCCATGTTAAATTCAGGATTCCGGGCATACAGGGTAAATGAAGAGGGGGCCTTGGAAATAAGGTTCATGAGTTTTTCAGACTCAAAGCACACCCGTTTCCCATCTATCTTGAAACCATTATCGGCACATAATTTGAGGGCCTGGGGATGATGCAGACGTAGACCGGTTTTTTCCAGTATTTCCAATGATGCCGTATGAATGATGTCTGCTTTTTTTTTCATGATGCTTTTTCCCCGCGTATCTTATACAATTTATTGCTCCCAGTGACGCTATAATATATCTAAAACTGATGAAACCCTTTCAGATTTCACAATACCGGCACGTTTGACGTCGGAACAGTGCTTTGACCCTGGAAATTTCCATGAGCACAAGATCACCCCAAAAAGAAGATGCCATCAACTCTTGAAAAATAGTGTATTTGTATAGTAATAAATTTTAATTAATATATTTATTATTGATTGTCAAGTATAGTTTTAATCAAAATTTTCTTTCAACACTCTAATGTATATATATTAATTTATAGATAAAAAAAGATATTTATTATTATATGATCATTTATATTAGCACAACCAATTTTTGATTAATAATATATTTATTATAAATTTAATATATTATTAATTAACTTCATTTTTTTCTTGTTAACCCGGATACTTCACGAGTTGAATTTGCTTTAGATGCAAGTTACAGGACGTGCCGCTGTAATCGTTTACCGCAAACGGGCTGTAGCGAAGCAGATGAAGTGAATTCGGCTCGCCTGGAAGGTGAACATTGAAATTCTTCGGTGACACTTTGTACTTTTTAAAAAAGCTAAAAATTTATTATAACTATCTGATAATAAGTACAATACTCCAGAAAAATTTCAATTTTCATGAAATGTCCGGGTTAATGGGGACGTCAGGTAACATGGATTATTTTTTTGTATCAGATCGACGATATATCTGGTGTTCCGGTATGGAAATTGTTCAGATGGGGTGATTTTTTGAAAGGGGAAGACAAAACCGGGTGGTCGATAATAGAAATAAAGTATAGATGATTTTTTTTTGGGGGGGGGGGAGTGATTAAAATGTCAAGTATTGATCCTCTTTCCCACCTCTGTTATGAAGCCATTCAAGTGCCTTTTTATGATTTTTTTGATAAGGGAAATATCTTTGGCTGCGATGGCATCCAGTAGTGCACATAAGTCATTCAACCCAAAAAAAATATCATCACTTCCGTTTGTAAGACAATACCAGACTCTTGCACATTTGTCGTGAAGCTGCTCAAGCAATTTTGCCAATTCCGGATTTTGTGTGGCCCTATATATGGAAGTATGAAATTCGATCTCCATTCTGGCAAATTTATACTCTTTTCCATTTTTATACGCTAAATTTTTCAATGCATGCAACTGTGTTTTTAGATTATTTAATTGATCAGAAGAGATCCTTTTCGGGACTAATTCGCCTGCAAATAATTCAAGAGGTATTCGGGTTTCCATGAGATGCATGAAGCTGATTATGTCCAGGGGGGCGATTATTGTTCCTCCCCGGGGAACCCTTATTATGAGGCCGGCGCTTTGAATTCTCAGTAAGATTTCACGCAAAGGTGTGCGGCCAATGGAAAATTCTTCCATTAGTTCCTGTTCTGTCAGTGTATCACCCGGCTTTAAAAGTCCGGTTACAATTTTAGCCTTCAGCGCCTGGTAACATTTTTCTTTTTTTTGTTTCTTACTAAGTTTTGTGTTCATTATTAACTGATAAATCTCCGCAATCACAATACCTGAAATCAATCCTGTCAAATGATCTGGCAGTTCGATGATCGGTTTATAAAGAAGAGTACCAGCAATAGTCACCAATAACTATGCCGGGATACACTTGTGGTGGAAAAACTTTGAGTTCTCTCAGACCGTTTCCGCCATTTAAGGTTAAGCCCGCCAGAGCCTGTAACAAAATGTCCAAAAATGCTCATTCAAGGTAATACACTGACCTGAGCTGTTTTCTCTATAAAAATTAGCAGTTTTTGGTCGGGTACTATTCAACGGGAATCCGTTCTTCCTTTTTCGGGATTCGGATAACCGGTTCTATCTTGCTCAACTCTTCTATGGGTATGTGACACTTGATCACATGCCGGTCTTTTACCAATTGTTCAGGCGGAAGCATTGTCTCACAGAGCTCACCTATCTTTCGATGGCACCGGGTGCAGAAGGGACACCCTTTTGGGGGTGCCATTGCACTTGGTATGTCCCCTTCCAGCACGATCCTGCGCTTGGTTACCTCTGGATCGGCAATGGGAACAGCGGATAAGAGCGCCTCTGTATAAGGATGATAGGGAGGAGCGAAGATTTGTTCTGTGGTGCCTCTTTCAAGGATATGTCCAAGATACATAACAACAATACGGTCCGACAGATACCTGACCACACTTAGATCATGACTGATGAAAAGAAGAGTGGTTTTATGTTCGCGCTGGATATCCATTAAAAGTTCGGTCACGGCGGCTGCCACGGATACATCCAGAGCCGACACGGGCTCATCTGCAATGACAATGCTCGGGTTTCCGGCAAATGCCCTGGCAATACCGATCCGCTGTTTCTGTCCTCCGGATAATTGTCTGGGTTTTCTGAAATAAAAATCCCTGGGCAGTTTGACAATATCCAGCAGGTTCATGACCCGTTTAAAAATTTTTGTTTTATCGGTCTCAATACCAAATTGCTTGATCACCCGCGATATCTGCCCGCCAATGCTATGGCTAGGGTTCAAGGTGTCAAAGGGGTTTTGAAACACCATCTGCAGAGAACGGATCTCTTTTGTGGAACGATCTCTTACCTTTATCCTGGAAATATCTTTGCCATTGTGCCGGACCTCTCCATCTGTTCCTGTTTCCAACCCCATGAGAACTTTGGCAAAGGTTGATTTGCCACAGCCGGATTCACCGACAATGGCAACGGTTTCACTTTCATGGGCCGTAAAGTTCAGTTCTTCATTTGCTTTTACAAATCTGGAACTTTTACCTGTAATCAAGGCCTTTAAGGAGGAATCTTTTACCTCGTAGTATTTTTTCATCCCATCCACATTAAGGACCCGTTTCCCGATCTCGGGGGATTCCTTGATCGTATCTGAAGACAGCCCTTTTGCATGGTCAATATCTTTATATCGCAGACAGCGTACACGGTGATCCGATGCTTTGCCTTCTACATGTTCCATTTTAAAATGTTCTTTATTACACAGACCTCTTTTAAAATGATCACAACGGGGGCCGAAAAAACATCCGGAAGGCCGTTCAAAAGGCAGGGGTAATTGTCCCCGGATGGGCTTTAATGGGGCAGCATTTTTATCTGTTGTAGGCAAGGGTATACAAGAAAAAAGTCCGTGGGTATAGGGGTGTTTTGGCCAGGCAAAAAGAGAATTTACTGTTCCTTCTTCCACAACCTCACCTGAATACATCACAAATACCCGGTCACAGGTTTCTAAAATTAAACCCAGATTATGGGAAATATAGATCTGGGAGGTACCGAATTTTTTACTGATATCGGCAATCAATTTAACAATTCCGGCTTCCACGGTAACATCCAGGGCAGTGGTGGGTTCGTCCAATAACAACAGGGAAGGTTTGGACAGAAGTCCCATGGCAATGACGGCCCGCTGCTGCTGCCCTCCGGACAATTGATGTGGATAAGATTCCATCACCCGTTCAGGATCGGGCAGGTTGACATCCTTCAGCATTTGTATGGATCGTTTGCGGGCCTCCTCTTTTGAGATATCTTCATGTGCCAGGGGTACTTCCATGAGCTGGGTACTGATTTTAAGACTTGGGTTTAAGGATGCAAAAGGTTCCTGATAGATCATGGATATCTCTGACCCCCGGATTCTGCGCAGCTCATTTTCGTTCAAGGTGGTTAAATCCTGTCCTTTAAACGTGATACTGCCGCTTTTGATACCCCCGTTGGCACCCATGTACTGCATGATGGCCATGGCAACAGTGGATTTACCACAGCCTGATTCTCCAACAATACCGATGGTCTCACCCGGCTTGACCGTCAAGGAAAAATCCACAACAGCTGGAATTTCTCCGGCTCTTGTATAATATGAAATACACAGGTCTTTACAAATGAGTACAGGTTCTTGATTGTCATTCATTGTTTTTTACCTTTTAATCACGTAATGATATTTCACGCAAACCATCCGCCAATAGATTAAACCCGAGAATCAGCGAAGATATTGCAATACAGGGGAACAGGGTCATATGGGGGAAAACCATGGCCATCTGTCGGGTTTCATTGACCATCCCGCCCCAGTCAGGGTCTGGCGGTGGCAGGCCAAGGCCTAAAAATCCGAGAACTCCAATGGTAATAATGACATACCCCAGACGTAGACAGGCATCCACAATAAGCGGACCCCGTGCATTGGGCAGAATTTCAAACAGCATGATTCGCCAGTCGGATTCACCACGGGTCTGGGCTGCAGCCACATAATCCCGGTTGCGAAGGTCCAGGACAAGTCCCCGCACAATACGCATGATGCCGGGAGAAGAGGCAAATGTGATGGCAATCACGATGTTTAATCCCGAGGCACCAATGGTTGCAATAACAATGATATAGAGTACCAGCACGGGAAAGGATAAAATAATATCTGAAATACGGGAAAGAATGTCGTCTATAATCCCGCCTCTGTATCCGGCCATGAGCCCCATTAAAATACCCACAGTGTAGGCACTCAGGGTTGCAAGGGGACCAAAGGTTAAGACTGTTCGAGACCCCCAGACAATCCGGGCTAAAATATCCCTGCCCATGTGGTCCGTACCCAGCCAGAAGGTATGGCCGGAAACTCCAATAGTTCCGGGCTTGGCAAAGGGCATGATGGATGCGTTGGGATCAAAGTGCGCGATCAATGGTGCAAAAAGTGCAACCAGCACCCAGAATAAAACAATACAGGCACCGATCATCCCCACCCAGCTTTCCCTCAGGAGAGCAAATGATTTTATAATACGCCAGATGGCAGCACCATAACCCGCAGAGGGCATTTCAGTCATGGATTCAGTCTTCATACGTCAAGCCTCCTTATGTGAAACGGATGCGCGGGTTAAGAAAGGTATAGCCGATATCCGCCAGGGTCTGGGATCCCACGGCCACAACAACGGCGATCATTGCGCAGGCTTCTAAAAGTGCAATATCATTATTCAAAGAAGCTTCCAGAAGCAGAGCACCAAACCCCTTATAGGCAAAGAAAAATTCAACAACAATAACCCCGGACAAAAGCCAGTTGATTTGCAGCATAATAACAGTAAAAGGGGCAATTAATGCATTGCGCAGGGCATGACGGATAATCACCTGTCTGTAAGGAAGACCTTTTAATACAGCCGATCTGACGTATTGAGAGGTCATCACTTCTGCCATGGATGCCCGGGTCATACGGGCAACATACCCAAAGTCATAAACCACCAGGACCATTGCCGGAAGGAGCAGCTGTTTGAATTCAAATCCGCTGGCCATGGAACTTGTTCCAGGCAGCCACTTTAACCCGAAAACAAAAAGGGCAGAAAAAAATACAGCACTTGCAAATTCCGGTACGGATGTGGTTAAAATACCAAACACGGAAATTGTTCGATCCAGAAGGGAACCCTCCTTCATTCCTGATAACACACCGAGTACCAGTGACAGAGGGATCATGATTGCAAAGGTCCAGAAGCCCAGGATGGCTGTATTCCATAGCCGCGGTAAAAGGACCTCTTTTACAGGACCCTTGTAACGGATGGATGTGCCAAGTTCTCCCGTGGCAAAATTACCCAGCCATTTTGCGTAGCGCACAATAACAGGCTGGTTATATCCCTGCTGGTCCCGCCACAACTCCTTTTGTTCAGCCGTGGCAAAATTACCCAGGACACGGGTGGCAGGATCCCCTGTAAGGCCTGTTTCCAGGAGCAGAAAAAGAATGATGGAAACCACAATCATGGTAAAGATCATGAAACCGATTCGCTTAACAAGCAGCAGAACCATTTTAACTCCTTCATTTTAAGGCAGAATTTTTGTGTCCGGTAAAGGGGGGAAATATACCACCCCCTTACCGGCAATTGCTATGGTAACGATTTATGACAGTGATACCTTGTGAAAACGGATGTAGACCGTCGGGTGCATTTCAAATCCAACAACTTTGTCAGAAATTGCAGTGAAAACAGACCTGAAAAAGGGCTGTACCATGATGGCATCATCCTGAATGATTTTTTCGACTTTTTCCATTTTTGCCCGTCGTTTTTCAACATCCAGAGTTGCTTCTGCATCATTCAGGGCAGCATCAAAGGCAGGATTATCATAACTGGATTCATTCCAGGGAACCCCGGCACGGTATGCCAGACTCAACACCATGGTACCCAGTGGACGGTGAGTCCAGGAAGTGAGACTCATGGGCGCTTTTGTCCAGACATCCCAGTATTGGGCAGACGGCATTACATTGATTTTAAGGTTGATTCCGGCTTTGGCACAATCTTCTTTAAGCAGGGCAACAGAATTTTGTTCCCAGACACCCTGGGTGTTTCCCACGTTACAGGTGATGTCAAGGCCATCTGCATATCCGGCTTCCGCCAGTAGTTTTTTTGCCCCGGCAATATCCTGTTTAAACTCAGGCAGTTTAAAGTACTCGGGATGGATTGATGCAACATGTGTGTGTTCTGCAACAATTCCCAAGCCGTGATGGGCAATTTTAAGCTGTCTGTCAGCATCACAGCATTTTTGTACAGCTTTGCGCACACGGATGTCGGTAAAGGGTTTTTCAGTGACCTTCATTCGGATGACACCTGTTTGTGCAGTGGCGATGGAGACAATCTTGATCCCGGGGATGTTCTTGGCTGCTTCCAAAGTTGTGAGGCCGAGAATATAAAGTGCATCCACCTGTTTTGAAGCAATAGCCGCCAGATATGCACCGGCATCTTCACCCAGATCCATGAAACGAAGCTCATCAAGAAAGACTTCACCACCCCAATAAGGCTCTTTACGTTTTTTTAATACAGCGACCTCACCAACTTTGAATTTAGCAAGCGCATAGGGTCCCGTACCGACTGGATTTTTAGAAAGATCCCCACCGTCTTTTTCAAAATCGCGGTGAACAATGGCAGTGGGATAATTGTAAAGATTTTCAGGGATGGACAATACGGGTGAGTTGAGGTTGATCCTTACCGTATGCGCATCGACTTTTTCCACGGCATTTTTGATCATCTGTTTGATGGGATTGCCTTTTTTATCTTTTTTTCCACTGTCTTCCAGCATGGCATTAAACAATCCTAAATTGGATGATCCGGTTTTGGGATCCAGCCAACGTTTAAAGTTGAACACGACATCATCGGCATTAAAGTCATCACCATTTGACCATTTGACCCCTTTACGAAGGTGAAAGGTCCAGGTTTTCAAGTCATCAGAAGCTTCCCAGCTGGTTGCCAAACCAGGTCGGGTAATATTATCCGGTCCGGTTTCCACCATGTATTCTACAATATGGCGGGAAACAACCGATCTTTCAACCCATGAAAAAGTAGCGGGGTCAGCCATTTCCTGAACCACCATTCCAAATTTTAAAGAACCGCCCATTTTCTGGCCGGCATGGGCAGTAGAAATTAAATCAGGTAAGATTTCTTTACCCAGTATTGAGCTTGCAAGGCTGTAGGCGGTTGTTGCAGAGATACCTAACAAAGTTGTTGTCCGCAAAAATTCACGGCGGGAGCATTTGCCTTCAGCAAGGCTTTTTTTCATTTTTTTAACACCGGGATGTACTCTTTTGGTCGATAGATTGTCATTCTTTTCCGTCATGATTTTGATTCCCTCCTAAAAGTATAAATCCGTTAAAATAAAAAACATATTACTAAACAAAAAATAAAATTTACAGCCACCCCAGGTGATCATAAATTGATTATACCTAATTTCATCTCTTTGACATGAAATTAGCAGGATTCCTGTCTTTGATCTGAATTCCTGCACATAGTGACCTTATTAAAGATTTAATGTGAAAGTCAAGGGGAAAATACAGGAAAATGAACTATATTCATTTTGTAATATAAAATTAAAACATAAACGACATTAAATAGATAATTTTTTCAACTAAACTCAAGGCCGGACAGAAGATTCCCAACAGGAGCATGGCTGAAGGAGTGAACAATAATTTGACAAATATTGTCTTTAAAATTGACGTATTTTGTCTTTTTCCCTTATATTTATATCATAGCTACCACAAAAGGCCATACTCCAGGTATTTTATATTGTTGGCACAAACCTTGCTTTTCATATACTCAAAGCTTGTCACTGGAGCCAAACTATTTTTTGAATTTATCTCTGGTTTCATTGCTGAAAAAATAATCATGAAAAAGCCAAACCTGTTGTGAAGCAGGGACGGAAAGCCACGAGCCCTATGTGTCAGGGTAGTTGTCGCCTCAATTGAACAAAAAAGTTTACAATTTGATAGGGCGATAGAGAGGTTACATGATAACAGAATATTCACCGGAGTTTAAAGAATCACTGCTGCAAAAAAT
>Ga0257119_1000163_pt1 | contig 75166 bp, 73 predicted proteins | sample SI112_200mmetaG_FD_190179 | JGI IMG/M metagenome (GOLD analysis project Ga0257119, IMG submission 190179) | Marine microbial communities from Saanich Inlet, British Columbia, Canada - SI112_200m | ecosystem: Environmental > Aquatic > Marine > Inlet | place: Canada: British Columbia | collected... | reverse complement strand
CCGCGACCCCAATGTCCTGCTTGCAACATACAGCCAAGCCAAGAAACAAATATCCAAGTAAACAAATCCAAATATTATTTTCATTATGATCCGGCCACGCAACAAGCAAAATACCTAGACAACCAAAAAATAAAGCATCAACCGTATAAAAAGAAAATGTTTCATGAATTGGACCAACAAACATGAAAAATAGCGCAAATATATATATAAACGAAATCGGAATTTTATCTTTTATGTCAAACCTACGCAATAATGCACGAATATAGACCAAAAAAACAAAACACAAACTAATAGAAATTAGCCCCTTCCACAATCTAGAAATAATAATAGAAGGCAAAAAAAAGAATAATTTTTGTAAAAATACTTGAATATAGAACGAAAAGGGAAAAATAAAATTAAAAAAATCTTTGCATGGAATAAGGCCAGACCTAATTAAATTTGAAATAACAACTGGAAATGCTGCATCAATGACCGAAAATCCAATAAATGAAAACAAAACATAAAAAACAAACGGTGGAATTTGTGCCAATAAACAATGACCAATGAAGTCTATTTTATTTATCTTTTTATTAATAAAAGGCAATTTCATAACAACTCCCAAAGCAAATTTTTATCAATTATATAGCTCCCGAATAATAGCAAAAATTAACCATAAAAAAAATAATTAAACCGCTAAAACAAACTATGGCAATTTTTAGCAAAAATAAATTATAATAAATACAAATAGGAAGAAAGAGTTGGGAAAATGTATTTTAGGGGGAGAGTTGTTATGAAGAACAAATTCATTTTATTTATTTTTATTTTCACTGCAATACGGCTACAGGCAAATCTTAAAATTGTTACAAACATCAAAGAGTATCTTCAACTACCACAAGAAAAACAGCTTGTAGATATTGCAAAAGTTAATCCAAACATTTTGTTAGACTTGCGATATTACACTGATAACAATTTTGTGGAACAACAGGTTTATAAAAAAAATATGGCGCTGGCCAGATTTTCAACAGCAAAAAAACTCGACAAAGCACAAAAAGAATTGGAAAAAATGGGCCTCGGCCTTAAAATTTGGGACCCATACAGACCATACCGATATCAACAGGTCCTTTACGATAAAACAAAACCAGATCAAAAAATATACTGCGCTAATCCTAAAAATGGATCATCTCACAACCGAGGAGCAGCAATTGACTTAACCATCGTTGATAAACAAGGAAACGAGATTGAAATGCCAACAGAGTTCGATCATTTTGGAAAAGAATCCCATCTTAACTATATGAACCTTCCACCGCAAAAAATTATAAACAGAACATTTTTGGTGAACTTTATGGAAAAACATGGCTTTACAACATTTCCAAATGAGTGGTGGCACTTTAACGATAAAAATTATAAGTCATACGACTTACTTGATCTAGATTTTGATAAACTAGAAAAATACATATAAAAATACAAATATATTTACTGCGGCTATCAGCCTATTGAACAAGCAAAGCAGCGACATTGAGTTAACATAAAACAAACATGACGCTATTTTGCAAAAAAACCTATTTCTGGTACCATTATTTATGAGTTTTAATTATTTTTTAATCGCACCGGGGCATCTTATCTTTTAAACCCCGTACAAACGCAAAACTACCGTTTCCAAATATTACACGGTACAGGAGCTAGAATAAATGGCAAAAGAAGTTTTGATGGCAAGCCAATATGGCAAGGCTGAAACATCTATTGAAGATGAACAATTACAGCTTAATGAAGAACAACAAAAGGAATTAAGTAAGCTGTATGAAAACACAGCAACCGATCTTAAAGCCGGAAAAATTGTTGAGGGTTGTATAACAAGCATCGACAATGACGGGGTTTTGGTTGACATTAGTTTTAAATCCGACGGGCTTGTTCCTCGTTTCGAATTTGCAGACCATGAACTAAAAAATTTCAAAAATGGCGACAAAATTGAGGTTATGATCCAGGAACTTGATACTCCTCAAGGAAATGTAATAATCTCATACGAACAAGCAAAAGCACAAAAAGCATGGGAAAAAATTTACAACTTATTTGAAAACGGCAAACCTGTTGAGGGTGTTATTACACACAAGGTTAAAGGTGGTTTGAGCGTCGACGTTGGAATACCAGCTTTCTTGCCTGGGTCCCAGGTAGACTTGCAAAGAATTACAGACTTTGATCAATTCGTTGGACAAACAATAGAAGCATACATTATCAAGCTAAATCGTCATCGCGGCAACATTATCATTTCCCGCCGTAGATACTTGTCAGAACAACGATTTGAAGAACGTAAAAAAGTTCTTGATACTCTTGAAAATGATCAAGTTATACAAGGTATCGTTAAAAACATCACAAATTATGGTGTCTTTATTGACATCGGAGGTGTTGACGGACTTCTACACATTACAGATATGACATGGGGAAGAATTTCGCATCCAAGCGAGATGGTAAAAATTGGTGACACAATTACGGTAAAAATTCTTTCGTTTGATAAAGATAACGAAAAAATTTCTCTCGGAATAAAACAGTTGTCAGATAACCCATGGTCCAATCTTGAGGGAATTGAAATTGGACAAAAAATCAAAGGTAAAATTTCAAGCATCACAGACTATGGTTTGTTTGTTGAAGTTAAAAAGGGTGTCGAAGGTCTTGTACACATATCTGAAGTTTCATGGATCGACCGCATAAACGATCTTCGCAAAACATTCAACGTTGGCGAAGAAGTTGATGCCCTTGTTGTTTCTATCGACAAAGAAAATCGCAGAATGTCGTTGAGCATCAAGCAACTAGACAAAAATCCGTGGGAAAAAATTGGCGAACAATTCAAAGTCGAAGACAAAATCACCGGAACGGTCAGCAACATAACAGACTTTGGCGTGTTTATTCAGCTCATTCCTGGCGTAGATGGCCTGGTTCACATATCGGATCTTTCTTGGACAGAACGAATTGAACATCCTTCGGACATCTATAAAAAAAATCAACAAATTGAAGCGGTAATTCTGTCAATCGACACCGAGAACAAAAAGATATCTCTTGGCGTGAAACAATTAATTCCTAATCCATGGGAATCAATTGAAGAAGAATATCCTGTTGGAAAACTTGTTGACGGAACCATTTCGAAAATTACAAGTTTTGGTGCATTCGTAAAACTTCCAACCGGAATTGAAGGACTGGTTCATACATCAGAATTTGGCGACCAAAGTGACAACATTGAAGGATTTATGAAATCCAACGAAGCTGTTAAGTTTAGAGTTACCAAAGTAAACAAAGATGAGCACAAACTCGGATTAAGCCTTATTCTTGACCCTAAAGTAACCAGGGAGCCCACAGAGCAAAAAAGACCAGTGGTTAAAAGGCCAACAGTTGTCAAACAACCAAGGATTCCTGTAGCCAGAAAAGCGGCTCCGGCTCAAAAAGATATGTCCTCTCCAAAGGGGCAACTTCAATTAGAACTTCAAAAACACATGAAAGCGGCTCAAGAAAAAAGCGATAAAAAAGAAGAAGCTAAAGCTGAAAAAGCGGCAAAGGCAAAGGAGTAAAATAACCATGAACAAAACATTTGCAATTATAAAACCCGATGTTGTAAAGGCTAAAAACACGGGCAAAGTAATTGACATGATTGAAAAGCATGGGTTTGAGCTCCTTGGAATGAAAAAGCTTCATCTTACAAAAGAACAGGCAGAAGCCTTTTATGAAGTTCATAAGGATCGTCCATTTTTTGATGAACTTGTCGAATTTATGATATCTGGTCCAGTGGTTGTTATGGTTATCTCAAAGGAAAACGCAATTCCAGAATGGCGCAACCTAATGGGAGACACCGATTCTCAAAACGCAAAACCTGGAACAATAAGAAATAAATTCGGAACAGACAAAGGAATCAACGCGGTTCACGGTTCTGATGCTCCAGAAACTGCAAAAATAGAAATACAACAATTCTTCCCAGAATTGCTGTAGATAAGCAAAAATAAAAACGGGATGGTGTTAAAGCCATCCCGTTTTTATAAAATTATTCAACAAATGAAAAAGGTTATCCTTCTTAATTTTATTTTTCTAACCTTCCTTTTCGCAATATCAGCACAAAGCGAAGTTTTTATTATTGTTCATGGCACATGGTCATCTTTTTCACCATGGCACAGATGCAAAAGCTCATTTTTTAAGGCACTTGAACAAAACGCTTCTAAAGATACTCATGTTGTTGGATTCAATTGGAACGGTAAAAACAGCTACCAAGATAGAAAGTTGGCAGCTCAAGAACTAAAAAATCTTATTTTAAGTTATAAAAACACCAAAATTAATATTGTCGCGCACAGCCACGGAGTAAATGTTGCAATAAAAACGTCACATCTCTTGGCCAACCATCCAAAAGCTATTCAAACCCTATTTGCGCTAGGAGTTCCAGTTGATGAGGTTAATTACATTCCAAATATGAACGCCATAGAATTTTTATATAATCTTTTTTCATTTAATGATTTTGTACAAACAACCTTTGGAATGTTTAAAAGAACATTTCCTGATAATCCAAACATTGCAAATTTACGAGTTTTTATAAACAACAATGAGCCAACACATCAACAACTACATGACAAATTAATTGCACAATGGATACCACACATACACAAAGATTACGTACAACAAAAAAAATGTAGTTTTAGAAAATTTCGCTACGAACAACCCGCAATACTTTGTTTATTTGACAACTCAGAGCCAATATATACAATTGATTCGTACTTTGAAGAACTTTTAAAAGAAGACCAAAATTTAGACTTGTACCTACCAAGTGTATTTTTGAGAAAAAAAATAATACCAAACGAGGAAAAACAGCCAAAGATAGAGTAAAATGCAAAATAAAATTCAAAATTATTTCAAAAATCTTATAAACGGCACTATTAAAAAAATTGGAATATTTGATTCTGGTGTTGGAGGAATGAGCATTGTAAACTCTTTGCAAAATTTACCAATAGAAGAGATTGTATACATAGCAGATACAGCACACATCCCATACGGAAACCAAACAAAAAAATTTATTAAACAAAGGTGCATAGAATTGATTAACATTCTACAAACACACAATGTAGACTGTATTATTATAGGTTGTCATACAGCCTCTGCAGTTGTATTTCCATTTTTGCAAAAAAAATTCTGCGATGTTCCGCTAATAGACGTCGCGCTGCCCAGCATTTATGAAACTATGCTTTCAGGATCGTCCAATGTAGGCATAACAGGCACATTAATGACAATTAATACTCACCTGCATAAAACAATGCTTATGAAAAACAACAAAAATTTAAACGTAATAGAACAAGCGTGCCCGTTACTGGCAGAAAGTATAGAAAACTGTGATAACAAAAAAATCGACAGGTTATTACAACGTTATCTAAAACCATTTTTGAAAAACAATGTGGATACAATATTACTAGGGTGTACACACTACATATTTGCAGCCAAAAATTTTAAAAAAGCTTTTCCATATCCAATCAAACTAATTGACGGTCGAACGTTTATTCACGACAAAATAAAAAACTTCACTCAAGAAAGTTCCAACAATAGCATAAAAAATAGACTTACCGTTACAGTAACCGGTAACCAAAAATCATTTGAACAAAGTTTTAAAAAATATAAAGTTTTATCTGATTAAAAATCTATCGACGCTTCATCAAATACAAAACTCTATCTGATTCATCTATTTTAACAGATTCACAAATTTCATATTTTTCTAAGAAACACTTCTCAAAATATTCTTGATTATATGAATCGAAAACATCCTTTCTAAAAGAAAGAAGTCTTTTTACCTTTTTATCACTTTTTGGAACAAACTCTATAATCAGCCAGGGGGCAATCGAAGAAAAATAATCTCTAACAAGATCAAACGGCACATTATTTGAGATAGAAATATGGTGAATTAAAGCAAGAGCCATTAGCAAGTCCGGATGACCTCTTTCTTCTATTTTGTTTCTTTCATTGTTATTCCACCCAATACCTGCGCTTGGATTTGTCAAATCCAAAATTAATGGCAAAATCCTACCATTATTATTTTTCCTTGCTCTTAGATAATTATTTTCAACACAGGCCGAATCAATATCAAAGGAAACAACATTTGCACCAAGATTTGAGGCAATATTACTAAAATACCCATCATTTGCACCGAGATCCCAAACATTCTTGCTTTCAGAAATAGATATAAATTCTTTAACCAGGCTTGCTTTGTTATCAAATCCTTTTTGGGTATAGCTGTCACCCTGATAATAATCAACCCACTCTGTACCAGAAGCTTTCCACTTTAAAGATTTTACACACGACTCAATATTGTCAATTAACGCAACAAGAGAATTTTTACTTATCTTCCTGTTAATTTGCTTCTCACTTGGATCTTTATCTTCGTATTTTTTTACTGAACCAGCATGAAGATGAACATGCATTAATAAAGACGGTTTAAAATAAGTCTTAAATGGCAAAAGCTTGGAGGCGATATCAATGGGAACACCGTCTATAAAAATTCTAAATAATTTAGACAGGCGCACATCACAATATGACATCAAAGCTAAAGGTGCTAGAAAATGTTGGCAAAACTGCTTGTACGCAACCCAAGGCTTTCCCTCAACATAACGCTCGAACGACAGTGTATCTATAAAAATTGGACGACCATTCAAAAACTGAACATTGTAAGATGTCGCATCCTTTAAGATCATTCCACATTTAATAGCTTCTTTTTGTATTTCAAGAGTCAAAAGAGCTGCATCCTTAAGTTGGCTAAAAGACCATTCATAAGGGTAAGAAACAAATGGTATCAGCTTGGGCTTTATGATCTTAAATGCATTTAATTCAAAAGACTCAGTCATTTCATTATGAGAAACCAAAAGCTCTTTTTCTACCAACTTATTGTATAAGCCAGAAGAAGTTAACAATTCATAATCTTCTCTATAAAAATCTGAAACAACCCTGTATAATTCTTTATTATCAAAAAACAAAAAACCCGAAGGGTCCCTAAATGATCCTTTTAAACGCTCCACAAAACCCTCTTATTTTTTTCGGAAAATAAATTTATAAATTTTTACTAAAAAATCTTTTATTTTTACCCAAAAAACTTTAATAGCAAATCCACCACCAACCAGCGCCGCAATTAAAAGCTGAATTATCATACTACCAGAACATGGGTCTATATAAGCAGAAATATTTTGTGACCAAAATAAAAACAAAGCTAAAAACAATAAAACTTTCACATTTCTCCCTTTACATTTCAACACCAATAAAACCTCTGCCGATTTTAACAAAGCAAAAAATAACTTGCAACCAATTTTTAGCTATATTAACATTTGGTTTCAATTAAAAACAAAAATCATTCAAAAGAAAGCGAGTATGTTGAAAACTCTAAAAAAAGTTTTTTATTGTCCTATCGCTTGTATATTGTTTGCAATTTATCCACTTTTAAGGCTATGGTCATATAATTGGGAAGAAGCTTTTGCTCAAGAGCTAATATTCTTACTTGTAATTAGTACGATAGGATCATTTATTTTATATAATTTGTTTCTATTTTTACTGCAAGAAAAGCAAAAAGCAACCTTAGGAACCCTACTTTTTTTGATAATGTTTTCTTCATTCGAGTGGTTTTTTTTCCACGAAGATTCATTGTTTTTATATCTTAATCAAATAAAAGTTTTTGATTACACAATATTTGGATACGAAACACTGCTATCTTTGTGGGTGCTTATATTTTTAACATTAATGTTTTTTGTATTCAAGACATCAAAAAAAATCAAAATTATCAACAATTTGCTAACAATAGCAGCATGCATTCTTGTTTTAACAACTATAATAAGACTCAGCCCGTTTATTAAGCTAAAAATATATCCTTATATTTATGACTATGCGACAACTGAACATAAACATGTCTTTGAAAACAAACAATTAGATAAAGTAATACCAAAAAAAGACTTAAAAGAAGGGTATCTTCCAGACATTTATTACATAATATTAGACGGCTATGCACGGGCAGATATTCTTAAAGTTTTTTATGATCACGATACCAAAGAGTTTACAGGCTTTTTAAAAAACAACGGCTTTTTTATTGCGGATAAAAGCTGTACAAACTATTCATTTACTCTTCATTCAATTCCATCTTCAATTAACATGTCTTACATTCCGTTTGATGAGCATGAAACTCTATCTCACGCAAGCTTTCAGCGCGGAGCGCAACAGATACAAACACTAATCAGAAATCCAAAATTTAGAAATTTGTATGAGTTTTTATGTAATAGCGACCTAATATTTTTCTTAAAAAAACAAGGATACTTTTTCATAAACATCGCAGGGGACTCATTTACCGCAAGGCTAAAAAACTTTGACATTACACTAAATCAACCACAGTTCAGCCTTGGACCTTTTACCAATATGTTTGTGAACAAAACATTCCTTGGACCACTAGTAAATAACACAAAAACATTTAAAAATTTATATGATTTTTTTGTACCCGACAAAAACATTATCACTTCTGGCCAACTTAGCTCTCTTAAAAATGTTCCAAAAATAATTAAGGAAAAAGGTAAGCCAACTTTTACATTCTGTCATATTCTGACTCCACATCACCCATATACCTTTGATGAAAATGGCAATATAGTACAAAAACCAAACCGCAAAGTCCCTTATGAAGAATTTAAAAAGCAGTATATAAACGAGATAAAAGGTATAAACAAAAAAGCGCAAAAAGTGGTTGAAACAATATTGCGCAAATCAAAAAGACCACCCGTCATTATCATACAAGCTGACCATGGCACGGCATCTTATAAAGAATACTTTGAAACAGGACACGGCCTTTACTCCGATGCACTTGTAAAAGAAAGAATGACAATATTAAACGCATACCATATTCCTGGAAAAGGAAATGAACTGCTAAACAACCAGGTAACACCAGTAAATTCATTCCGAATTGTTCTTAATTATCTGTTCAACACAAATCTGCCCATTTTAACCGATAAATGTCACTTTATGACTCTTGCAGACTTTGATAATAACAAACAATTTGTCACATACTCAGCAGAAGAAATAAACAAAATGGATATAGTAGAAATGGCTAAGAAAACTATAATCATTAAATAAAGAAAACAGGAGGAGCCTTAAAATAGCTCCCCAATAATCTTACTTTTTAAATATGTTCAAGAAAGACTCCTTGATATTTCTTCTAAAATAATATACCAAATATAACAATCCAGAAATTGCCACGATTAAAAGCTGTTGTCCAAGCCCTCCAGAAATAGGATCTATATAGGCTGAACTACTTTGAGACCAAAACAAAAACAAAGCTAAAACCAATAAATTCTTCACATTGCTCCCTTTACATTACAACACCAATAAAATCTCTGCCGATTTTAACAAAGCAAAAAAGAACTTGCAACCAATTTTTAGCTGTATTAGCATATTGTTTCGATTCAAACAAAAATCATCCAAAGGGAAATCTGTATGTTGCAAACACTCAAAAAAGTTTTTTATTGTCCTATCGTCTGTATATTATTTGCAATATATCCAATAATACATTTTTGGTCTCATAATTGGGAAGAGGTTTTTGCACAAGAAATTATAATTTTATTTTCTGCCTTTATCATTTTTGCATTTATTGTTTATAAAGTTTTTAGGTACATTTGCAAAGATAAAGCCAAAGCAATTTTGGTAACACTTCTTTTTTTAATTATGTTCATATCATTTGAATGGTTTTTTAATCCGTGCGGAAACACATATCTATACTTATACAGCATAAAGTTTTGTGGAATGATTGTAGGAAGATTCAGAGTCTTAATTGCCCTATGGATAATTATTTTTGTTGCTGTCGCAACACTAATTTATAGAATAAAAAGACCCTTGAAGCTCATTATTTTTTGTTTGAAAATATACATTTTGATTCTACTCTGTATGACTCTACCAAAAATATTATACAGCGCAATAAACGAAAGCTCCATTTTAACAAAAAGCAAACATATCGATATAGAAGCACCCTCAAAACAGGACCTAGCGGTCGGGTATAAGCCAAACATTTATTACATTATCTTGGACGCTTACACGAGGTCAGACACACTACAAACTCTTTTTGACTATGACAATTCTGAATTTACTAACTACCTAAACAAAAAAGGTTTTTTTGTTGCCAACAAGAGTTGTTCAAACTACTTCTCTACAAGCAAATCAATCCCTTCTTCTATGAACATGAACTATGCACCACCTGATAAAAGCTATGAACACTTTCCATCTGAAGCCTTATCCAATAGCAATCTAATTTCAGCACTAAAAAAGCTAGGTTATTACATAATAAACATATCATCTAGAACAGGCTTCACTTCCAAAATTAAAAGTGCCGACTTAACACTAAATGAATATCCATTTAGTGATTTCACTAGAGAAATTCTTATAAAAACAATACTAGGCCCACTTGTTAATTCATATTTCATAAAAAAAATTGAGTTCATTAATAAAAAAATTGATGCAATAATACCAGAAAAAGGCGCTACCATCCTTAAACAATTAGAAATATTAAAAAATATTCCAACAACAATTAAAAATCAGCCTTTTTTTGTTTTTTGTCACATGGTGTGTCCACACAGACCTTTCGTGTTTAGTAGCGCAGGAAAAATAGGCTCTAGACACTTGATTGAGTTGCCAGCATACTACAAGGAAAACTATCCTAATGAAGTAAAATGGCTAAGTCGAAAAGTTATGGATGTTGTCGATACAATACTTCGAGAATCTAGCCAAAAACCAATTATAATAATACAAGGAGACCACGGATCGTCGTTATATTACGTTTTGTGGAGAACCATCTCCGAAGAAAACATAACAGATTACAATTTATTTCTAGAACTTATACAAAAAATATACATGAGAGAGCGCTTATCTAATTTGAATGCCTACTACCTTCCAGGAGAGGCAAAAAACCTTCTTTATGAAACAATAACACCCGTTAACTCATTTAGAGTGGTTTTAAATTATTATTTTGAAACAAAACTTCCACTCTTAGAGGACAAAAGTTGTTTTTTTGACGTTAAAAATACGTCCTCTGAAAAATATTACAAAACTGGATACATAAACAATATTAATATCAATAAATTATGTAAAAAAATTGAAAAACTAGTAAAAGAAGAAAAGGCTAAAGATTTATTTTCAGCAGCAAAAGAAACTTTTTATGATCCAAATCAAAAATTTAATTGAAGTCCTTTATGTAGAACAAAACAAAAATCATCCAAAAGGAAATCTGTATGTTGCAAACACTTAAAAAAGTTTTTTATTGTCCTATAGTTTGCATCCTTTTCGCAATTTATCCAATCATACATTTTTGGTCTTATAATTGGGAAGAAGTTTTTGCACAGGAACTTATAATTTTATTTTCTGCTTTTATCCTTTTTACATTTATTGTTTACAAAGTTTTTAGGTACATTTTTAAAGATAAAAACAAAACAACTTTGATAACACTTCTATTTTTAATTATGTTTATATCTTTCGAATGGTTTTTTAATACAAGTGCCACGGTATATCTATACTTATACAGTATAAACGTCTTTGGTATGATGATTGGACGGTTCAGAGTATTAATTCCTATATGGATAATTATTTTTGCTATTGTCGCAGCACTAATTTATAGAACAAAAAGATCCTTAAAGCACATTATTCATTGTTTAAAAATATGTATTTTTATTCTACTCTGCACAGTTCTACCAAAAATACTTTACAACGCAATAAACGAAAAATCCATTTTAACAAAAAGCACACGTATCGATATAAAACTACCCACAAAACAAAACCTAAAGATTGGATACAAGCCAAACATTTATTACATTATCTTGGACGGTTACACCCGATCTGACATCCTACAAACACTTTTTGACTACAACAACTCCGAATTCACTGACTACCTGAATAAAAAAGGCTTCTTTGTCGCAAACAATGGTTGTTCAAATTACGCTACTACAAACGAATCGATTCCTTCCTCGATGAACGTGAACTACATACCATCTGATAAAACCTGTGAACACTTTCCATCCGAATCTTTATCCAATAGCAATCTTATAGTAGCCCTTAAAAAACTCGGGTATTTTATAGTAAACATCTCATGTCGAGAAGGCTTCACAGCTACAATAAAAAGTGCAGACTTAAATCTAAACGAATGCCTATTGGGTTGTTTCACTAAAGAAATTATTTCTAGAAACATATCCGGAGGTTTTATTAAATCTAATTTTGTGGACGGATTTGCATACAACGTTAAATGTAATATTGTAAAAAAACAGCTAAAAATATTAAAAGAAATCCCGACGACAATTAAAAATGCACCGTTCTTTGTTTTTTGTCATATTTTATCTCCCCACAGATCTTTCGTATTTAGCAGCACAGGCAATATGGAAAGTATCATCTCATTAGACATACCATCGGACTACAAGAAAAATTATCCTAATGAAATAAAATGGCTAAGCCGCGAAATAATGGATATCATCGATACAATACTGTTAAAATCTGATAGAGAACCAATTATAATAATACAGGGGGATCATGGGTCAAAACTAAGCTACATTGTATGGGACACCGCGTCCAAAAAAAACATAGCCAATTATAGTTTATTTAGAGATTTCGCCCTTAAAATTCATATGAAAGAGCGCCTCTCTATTTTGAATACTTATTATCTTCCGGGGGAGGCAAAAAATCTTCTTTATGAAACAATAACGCCCGTTAATTCATTTAGAATCATTTTAAATTATTATTTTGGAGCAAAACTTCCAATTTTAGAGGACCGTTGCCTTTTTAATATGAAAATTCCTTTTAATGTGAAAACTTCATCTCCTGGTGAGTATGACAAAACAGATTATATAAACAACATTGATATAGGAACTCTACACAAAAATATGAAACGTCTTGCAAAAAAACAAACGGAAATGAATCTATTTTCATTTTAGAATAACAATAAAAATAGAAAATCTACGTCCAAAGATAGGTGAAAAATAAATAAAATTTAAGCGCTTTCTTTTAACTCATCTAGCTTTTTTCGAACTTCATCTAGAATGCCATTAACGAACTTGTAGGCATCTTTTTCAGAAAAGCATTTTGCCAATTCAATAGCCTCATTAATGACAATATTTGCAGGGGTGACAGAGTTAAGCAACTCCCAAGCAGCATAGCGAAGTATAAGACGAGTACAACAACCAATACGCTCAAACCGCCAATTTTCAAGCAATGGCTTAATTGCGTCATCAATTTTTTCTTTGTTGTATATAACAGCTGAAGCTATTTTAAAAACATCACCGTCTAATGGGATAGATAAATCGAACCCCCGATTAAAATTATCAATTATAGATTCTACAGAACAACTATAATCAAAAGAATCCATAACATACAAAACATGGAACACAAAAGACCGCATCTTGCGCAACTCATGCCCACTTACAGAAGACTGCTTTTCATCATTCTTTTTTTTATCCGAATCCATAATCAAATCTTAATAATTTCAAAGGAACAAAACTTATTTACTATCAACGCGCTCCATGTACTCTGATGTTCTTGTATCAACTCTAACCGTATCCCCTTCATTTACAAATAGCGGAACTTGAACAACAAGCCCAGTTTCTAACGTTGCGGGCTTTGTAGCTCCACCCTTTGCTGTATCTCCACGAACTCCGGGTTGCGCTTCAACAATTTTTAGCTCCATAAACAATGGGGCTGTAACAGATATCGGTTTTCCCATAAAATAAAGTATTTCATAGACTGTCTCTTCTTTAAGAAAAGATAGAATATCTTCAAGTTGGTTTTCGTTTAACCCAACCTGCTCAAAGGTTTCTTGATCCATAAAAAAATAAATCGCATCATCTTTGTAAAGATACTGCATTTTTTTTCTTTCTACGCTTGGATCATCAAACTTTTCTCCAGAGCGAAAAGTCTCTTCTCGAACAAAACCAGTTATTAAATTACGCATTTTTGTTCTAACAAATGCGCCACCCTTGCCAGGCTTAACATGCTGAAAGTCCAAAACAACGTATGGCTCATTCTTATATAAAATTCTTAGACCTTTTTTAAAATCTGAAGTCGAAAACACAAAAACCCCTCCAAAATTAGGCAAATATATACTTTCACAAACATATTACTAAGTATAAAAAAAGCCCGATTAAAAAGCAATTAATAATGATTTAATAACATTAAAAAAATAATTCATTTACGTCCCATTTTATGCTATTCTCGCAACGTAATTTTAAAAAGCTGCAAAGGAATCAGTAATGAAAAATCTTAATCTAGTTGATCCAGAAATTTCAAATGTTATCGAAAAAGAATCCAACAGACAAAAAACAACAATAAATTTAATCGCCTCAGAAAACTATACCAGCAAAGCCATAATGGAGGCCGCAGGATCAGTTCTTACAAACAAATACGCAGAAGGTTACCCTTCAAAAAGATATTACGCTGGATGCGAATTTGTAGACCAAACAGAGGCCATAGCTATAGAACGATGCAAAAAACTATTTAATGCTGATCACGCAAATGTTCAACCCCATGCTGGCTCACAGGCAAATTTTGCGGTGTACATTGCCACACTCAAACCAGGTGATGCAATTTTGGGCATGAACCTTGCATCAGGGGGACATCTGACACACGGACACGCAGTAAACCTCTCTGGTATGTTATACAAATCAGTCCAATATGGCCTTAACAAAAAAACTGAATTATTAGATTATCAAGAAATTTCAGATCTTGCTCATCAACACAAACCAAAATTAATAATTGCTGGAGCATCCGCATATTCTAGGTTTATCGACTTTGAAAAATTCGCACAAATATCTAAAGATGTTGGAGCTCTCCTTTTGGTTGACATGGCACATATTGCAGGGCTAATTGCAGCAGGAGTTCACCCAACACCAGTCCCATTTGCAGATTTTGTTACGAGCACTACTCATAAAACCTTGCGTGGCCCCCGAGGTGGATTCATTTTATGCAAAAATCAACACTCTCAGATACTGGACAAAGCAATAATTCCAGGCTCTCAGGGTGGACCATTTATGAATGTTATTGCCGCAAAGGCCGTAGCATTTAAAGAAGCCAAAACTCAAGAATTTATAGAATATCAAAAACAAGTGGTTAAAAATGCAAAAGCACTTACAATAGCAATGGAAAAACATGGATATAGAATTGTCAGTGGAGGCACGGACAACCATCTTTTTATCGTTGACCTAAGATCAAAAAATATAACAGGCAGAGATGCAGAAAAAACGCTCGAATTAGCCGGAATAACCGTTAGTAGAAGCTGTATTCCTTTTGACCCAGAAAAACCGTGGATAACAAGCGGAGTTAGGCTTGGAACTCCTGCAATAACAACTCGTGGATTTAAAGAAAATGACATGAACAAAATTGCACAACTTGTTGATACAGCAATTAAAAACCCACAAAACATAAAAATTTTAGAAAATATTAGGAAAAAAGTAGAAGAACTTCTAAAAAGGTGATTTTATTCTAAGTTTGTTTTTTCTACAACAACATATTGTGGGTAGTTTTTTGTCTCCTCATAAATTTTTCCTACATACTCGCCCAATATCCACAAAAGAATAAAAAGAACCCCCACAAAAATATAAGTAACCGTTGCCAGCCATTTAAATAATGGATACCACGAATTATAAAAAATGAAATCTATTAAGATAATTAGCAACAAAATAATACCAGTAAAAACAACAAACGCTCCCACAATAGCCGCCAATTTTAAAGGAAAAAGAGAAAGTGCAGTAATGCCGTCAAAAGCCAACTTAAACATCTTCCAGTACGTATAGCTTGATTTTCCAGAAACACGATCAGAGTACTCGGCACAAATTGATGTTGAAGAAAATCCAGACCATGGAACAAGCCCTCTTAAATACAAGCTTTTTGTTTTTATGGACTTTATAAACAAAACAACTTTCCTATCAAGAAGTCTAAAATCGCCAACATTTTTTGGTATAGTTATTTGCGAAACATAATTTAGCAATCTGTAGTACAACAAACTTGGCACTCTTTTAAAAACTCCGTCTCGTCGTTTTATTTGCTCGACATAAACTACTTCAAAACCCTTTTCCCATTTTTTGATCATTTTCAAAATCAATTGCGGCGGATGTTGCAGATCAGAATCCATAGAAATTACCGCGTCTCCAGAAGAACTATCATAGCCTGCCTTAAGAGCTATTTGATGTCCAAAGTTTCTTCCAAATGAAATTCCTTTCACATATTTATCTTTTTGAGACAATTTTTTAATTTCGTTCCATGAATTGTCTACACTTCCATCATTTACAAAAATAACTTCGTATAGATATTCAGGCATTCCGCTAATAACAACAATTATCGCCTTATAGATAGACGCAATGGCTCTCTCTTCGTTGTAAACAGGTAAAATAATTGATATTTTTTTCTTCACAAAAAAACTTCTCATTTAAATATTTTCAAGACCTCAACAAGCAACCCAGACCGAAAAAGAAGTAAAAATAAAAAAAATAGGTATGAACCAAGATTAAAGACACAAATTTTCACAAACATTTTCGATGACAACTTTTTATTCTTAATCAAAAAACCAAGCGTACTAACCAAATACGTGGACAAAACAGCGATTAAACCCATTAAATATGATATCGATGGAATTGTTAAAAGACCAAACAAAGAGCTAAACACCACAGAAAGAACAAAGGCTGTGTCCAAAAACAGACGTTCTCGATAACGAAAAATATACAAAAGGCCAAAATTAAAGAAGGTTAAAATATAGAACAGAATAATCCCTAGCTTTGCAAAAAAAGATTCTATAACAAAGGGTAGATTTTTTCTAAAACATTTAAAAATCAATGTTCGAGCTACATTTTCATAAGCTTCAGTATTATAATCTGTTCCAGGTTTTTCTTGTTTTACAATATTTATTGCGCACTGATCATTGTAAGCATATCCTAGATTATTTGAAAGATATCCTAATCCGCAAAAAACAGGATGTCAAAAACGATGTGTCCCTTTGTACTTATTAATCTCTATTTTATAATTATCTCTCAAAAAAAATTCTGATTGACTAGAGATAGTTTTAAAATGATATTGAGGAACCAAATATCCCGCCAACATTAATATCAAAATTAATACCTTATTTCTAGTCATTACATTTTTTGACGAGGTAATAATAATCAGTAAAAACAAAAAAACCACAGTCCCAGAATGATCTCTACAAAGATTTGAATAACTTGCAATAATTGAAATAGAAAAAACAGCAAGGCTTAAAATCCAAAAATCTCTTTTGGAAGAAAAAAGATACAAAATAAAAGGAACACACATAAACCAACAAATAAGATGAAATGAATAAATACCACCGTTTATAAAAGCTATTAATGCAGAACAAAAAAAGATGAAAACCGTAAAAATAGCAAGTTTAGGTTGCCTATACAAAAGAAAAAAGAAAAAAGAGCTTAGAAACGCTGCAATAAAAATAAGACAGCCAAAAAACAACATTATTGCTAAATCTAAATGAATATTAAAAAAACTAGCTAATTTTGGAATAAAATAATAGATACCTAATGCTTCGGCACTACCACCGCCCCACAATCCTGTTGCGAAATCATAAAACGCAAAAAAATGGCCTGTTTTTTTGTACCCAGATATTGCTTGAATTAGAGATTCATAACGACATTCCATTATGTTAAAAGAAAACATAAAATTACCTTAATTGTGCGAGCTAATAATGTTGACAACCTTTGAATAAACATACAAAAACAAATCTTTAGCACAGTACAAAAAATAAGCTAATGGTATAGACAGCACCCAATAAACTACAATGAGGTACCGACCTTCAATGTGCGAAGTAAATATTGCAAAAAAAGGAGCCATCGCCGCAAAAATTATAAATGTTTCAAAGTATTTTTTTCTAAAGAACATCACTAAAAGTCCCAACCAACCTAACAACACATAAAGCTCTATAAAAAATAACCTGTTATATATAAAATCTGTCAGCTTTAAAACAAATTTAACGGGCTCCTTAAGCGCAGCCTTAACTTTGTGCAAAAAACCCCCCCCAGACATAAAATTATCAAGAAAAAATGAAAATCCAAATTTACAACAAAACATCTCTTTAGTCCTGCTTAATAAAACACCAATGAAATACTTTGGATCCTCTCTTACAAGCTCCCAAAACAACTGTTTAGCCATGGCATCATACTCAATGGAATGAGTCTTAAGATCCATACCACTACGACTTTTAACAAACTTTGCCACATCATTATCATCCCACAAAAAGCCCCACTTATTCGGCTTCTCCTTGCCCCCTAATCCAACAAGCAAGCCATGCCCCGCACACGAGGCAATGTAATCCCCATGAGCAATCTTATTATACACAGCAAAAGGCAACCAAAATAAAAAAACATTTACCAATCCCAAAACAAGAAATGCCTTCAAAAAATTCTTTTTATAGAAAAACCAAAATACAATAAGTAAACTTGGTAAGCAAAAAAACACAGGTGACCTTATCCACTGACAAAGTGTAAACGCTATCCCACCAATCAAAAGTGAAAAAACCGATCCATTATTCTTAAAAAACTTTAACAATGAAAACAAAATTATTACCCCACCATAAAAAGCCCAAATATCTCTATGTGCTTGTGCATTTAAACACGACAACGGAGTAAAAGATAATAATAAAAACGAACATAGTAGACTAAAACTATAGCTGTTGAATAATAAAAAAACGACCATATAAAACAAAACAACAATAAGGCTGAATATAATAATTTGCAAAATTCTAATATCTCTGTGTCTAAGCGAACCGGTTATCTTCCAAATAAGCCCGAGAAGAACACCATAACCGACAGTATCTTTAGGTTCTAAAAATGTTTTATTACCATCAAAAGCATCTGCGTCAAAATCAGCGTAATCTAACAGCTTATCTTCTTTGGTTATGAATTCATGCGCATAATTAATTCTATCGTAATTAACTTTTACTGAATTTTCTTTATAAAAGTTATACCCAATTTCACTGTGAAAACGCGCAACATTGCCATTCATACATATATCTTTGTTTACATTCAAAAATATAAAACCAATTACAATGCTTAACAAAAAAATAATCAAAAAATGCAAGTATCTTACTTCAATTTTAGGTAATATCATTACAATCAATCAAATTTATTTAATTTTTCAACATAAAAACAAATACTAATCATCCCCCATAACGTGGCAACAGCTATAAAACCAAGCAAATATATTGTGTTCGGCAATGTTAATACTCCAAATATCGAGCTAAACACCGCAGCAACAAAAAAAGCAATATCTAGAATTAATAGTTTTCTTCTAGATACAGCACACAAAATACCAATATTTGCAAAAATTATAAAATACAAAAAAATTATTCCCAACTTTGCAAAATAATTGAACAACACAAACTTTGGCTTTTCTTTTATAAAGGCAAAAACACATTTTTTTGCAGCAAGCTCATATTCAACTGAGGGATATCTTTTTACCTCAGGAAACTTTTTATAGACATATTTACATATGGTTGAATCATCAAACTTTATCCCGTACTCATTATTAACAAAACCCAAACCACCAAGAGTTGCATGCCAAAACACATGTTTTTTTTCCGTTTCTACCACAAATGAATTTTTACCATGCTCAGCCAAAAAATTATCTCTAGCCTCAAACAAATACTTTACATACATCAATGAGCAAGCAAATCCAAAAGATAGAAAAACCAACAACAAAAACTTTTCTTTCCGCGTATAGTCTCTCGCAAAAAAAATAATAATCGCTATAAACAAAAGTGCCGCAACACAGGAATAGGCCCGAATAAAATGTGAAAAATAGCAAAACACACCTGATAAAAACAACAAAAATGATAAAAAAATGACATTCAATCTTTTATGAAAAATATAAATAGCTAGAGAAACAAGCAAAACAGGACACGCAACCATGAATATATACACACCCCACACATAACATGTGACAACAAAAAGAGCAGCCAAGCAAAAGAAACAAATAACTCTGGACAAAAGTTTTTCAAAAACCTGGCACATTAAAAAAAAACCAATAGAAAAGGATAAAACAAGAGTAAAATAAAAAAAAAGATGATAAGCCAGCTCAGCAGAAACATTTAAAAATGTAGCAATTTTTGGCACAAAATAATAAATTCCGTAGTCGTCTGACTGACCAACAGCAAAAAAACCGCTCCCAGACTTCGACGCACCAACCAAACTTGTTCCAGCAACTTTTAGCCCCGCAATCGCGCTTTGTACCCCGGCCAACCTGGATGAAGAAATCTGATGAAACAAGCTCCCTCCTATCAACAGTTAATTTTTTTTGAAACTATATACAATGGCCGACCTTTTTCCTGCTCATACACCCTACCAAGATACTCTCCAAGCAACCACAACAAAACAAATTGAACGCCCATAAAAATATAAATAACAATAACAAGCCATTTAAAAAGGGGGTAGTAGGTCTGGAAAAAGATAGCGTCAAACGTTACATACACAAGCAATAACGACCCCGTTAAAATAACAAATGAACCAACATACGCCGATAATTTGAGGGGAAACAGGGAAAACCCCGTAATACCATCAAAGGCCAGTTTAAACATTTTTGTCCAAGTGTAATGTGTTTTTCCTGCAAATCTATTTGGACGCTTGAAATCAACAAAATCTTGTTTAAATCCAAGCCATGCAACAATGCCCCGTAAATATTTGTTTTTCTCATTACACCTTTTCAGATGATCTAGAACAATTTTGTCTATTAACCTAAAATCCCCAACATTTCGAGGAATTTTTACATCGGAAACAGAATCAAGAACTTTGTAAAAGCAAAGTGCTGTATATTTTTTTAAAAAATTTTCTTTTCTGTCAATTCTTCTAGCGTAAACAATTTTTGCCCCGTCTCCCCACTTTTTAATCATGTCCAAACACAAAGAGGGAGGATCCTGCAAGTCCGCATCCAAAGAAATAATAGCATCCCCACTACAAATATCATAGCCTGCACTTAGTGCAACCTGATGGCCAAAATTCCTGCTAAAGCAAATTGCTTTTACAAACTTATTTCGTTCTGAAAAATCAGAAATAACTTTCCATGAAGAATCCGAACTTCCATCATCTACCAAAACCAGTTCATAATCATAATTTTTGGAAACGAGTAAAAGCAACTCGTTTAAAGAATTAAACAAATGTTCTAAATTTTTTTCTTCATTGTAAATAGGGATAACAAAAGAAATAAGTTTTTTCATGAAAGCTACACCAAACTTAATTTAACAAAAAAATACATTTTAAAGCATAAATTAAAAAATCTCGCACTCTTTTAAAAACTTTATATTTTTTTTCACCATCAAACGCAAAGCAAATGCTATATATCCCAAATAAAGCAGAGCTAGAAATAACACCTACAACATTAGGCATAATTGGAACCGTTAAAATAGAAAATAAAGAATTAAAAATAATCATCGCAAGAAAAGCCCAATCAAAAATAAAAGGCTTTCTAAACAAAAGCGCAAACAAAAGACCAAGGTTCGCACATGCAATCAAATACAAAAGAAGAACACCAATTTTTGCAAAAGTTGTTCTTAGATAAAAGAAAAAGCCTTCCTTTGTTAAAACAAAGTCAAAGAAATATTTTCTAGCCGCTTGGTCATAAGAAGCATCGCCATACCTAACACCTTGATACTTTGAATATACATTATTTTTTGCAATACGATCATCATACCTATACCCATAATCATTATCCAAATAACCAAGGCCACAACATGCCATATGCCAAAGACAATGCCCTTCAACATCGTCAACTCTACAATCTTGTTGCGATAAAAATTCATTACTTTTGTCAAAAACACTTTTATAAAATAATTTTGGAACAAAAAAACACACAGCAAACAAAAGCATTGCAACAAATTTTTTGTTGTGCTTTATGTACCCACTTTTAAAAAGCAAAACAAAAACAAAAATAAACCCAGAAACCCAAGAAAATGCTCTTATAAAATGACAAAAGCTCCAGAATAACCCACAAAAAGAATAGAAAGATAAAATTTTTAAATCCGACTTTTTAGCATTAAAAAAATAAATCGCCCATGGAGCAGTTGCAACCATACTAAAAGCATGAAAAACGTAAACATCTCCAATGCCTATGACCGTTTCAGCTAAAAACGAAAGCCCTACCACTAAAACAACACGAGAAACCGTAGATTTAGTAATTAAAAAAAATCCAACAAGCCCAATTAAAATAGATAAAGCTGAAACACCGTAGAAAAAAACATCTATAGCATGCTCAAGTGAAATATTTAAAAACAAAGCTATCTTTGGAACAAAGTAAAACAACCCCTTATCATCAGCCAAAGCTACAGGCAAAAAAGCTTCTCCATTAAAACCAACCAGAGATACCCCGGTCTTTTTTAATCCATCCAACGCATATGTAAGACACGCGAATCTTGAACCTTGTAGCGCAAACATGCCCAATTCTCCAAAAAATCTGCAATTATTTAATCTCAGTAAAAACTAATATTTTCAACCAAGCATTCCGAAACTTTTTTTTATTACTCTAACTACAAATCTACGAATCTTTGCAAAAAAAAGCCGTGCTTTCCACAATTTTGTTGAAACAACCCTATTCAGCTCCCACTCAAGCTCTTTGTTTTTGCGAATTTGTTTGTTTATAATTCTCGCTAAATCATCAGCTAAACTACAATCATATATCAACTTAGAATCATATTTTTCATATTTTATATTGCAATACACCGCTAAAACCTGTGTACCCCTATCCCAAGCTAAGTCTGGTGGCAATATTTTTTTAAAAACCAATCCAAAATCATCAACCTGATCTGGAAAATCACTTTCTTTAAACGTATGAAAATGACAGTCTATTAACGTTTCTTCACAAAACGGAACCAACATAATAAAGTATACATTTGTTTTACTAAGATAGTTTCTTATTATTTCTTTCGGATAAGAAAAATGCTCTAAACAATGCGAAGAAATTACAACATCAAATCTTTCAGAACAATCCTCTAGCTTTTTTGCAAAAAAAACGTCGTTTGGGAATGCATTTTTTGCCTTTTTAATGGCCTCAACAGACGGGTCAACCCCAATTATTTTATTTTCTCCAAAAATTCTACGCAACTCATAAACACCATCTCCAAGGGCACATCCTACATCTACAATACTAAGTCTATTTTTCTCTATCCCCCTTCTGATTCCCTCAGGAATATTTTCTATAATCGCCTCAAAGTGTTTTTTTGTTTGAAATCGACCACCCTCACTTTCCCATTTTTTAGAAAAATATTTATTCCACCAGGTCAAAGAATTTAATTTTTCCACAATAATTCCTGACAAAAATTAAGAAGGACTAATCTAATTTTCTTATGTTCCAATACAACTTTGGCCTCAAATAAGAGTCTGGCCAATCCAACATAACCCCACCACGAGAATCCTTATCATTTACTTCATCGGCCAAAACCAGTGAAATTGTATCAATCGAAGAAAGACGCATTTCACCCTCAACAAAAACCTCAAGACCCACGTCTATCGAAATATCATTAAAAAAATTTTTAGGTATGGTACAGGAGCTAACATAAAGACCAGATTCCCTTTTCTCTCCCCAACGAATTACAGAGCAGTCTAGAACTTTAAAAATCAATGTACCATCTTTTGATAAAGCAGAGAGAACAATACTTATTGACCTATCATTTCTTTTCACCAAGTATTCTACATCAACAATAACGTCCTCTTGAATAGCAAAAGAACTCTTAGCATAACCATTTTTATCTCTGGCCGTTATTGATATTAATTTTACAAAATCATTTTCTAAGCTATTTTCTCCGCTGAAAGCAATAGAATATAAATTACTTATTCCTTTTTTTAGATAATACTTATCCACAACATCATTAACATTACCAGAAGCAACAACGGTCCCCTTGCTTAAACACAACGCTCTATTACAAAGAGCTTTTATAGCACTCATATTGTGAGAAACAAAAATAATGGTTCGCCCGGTTTCTTTTAAACTTCCCATTTGTTTTATACATTTTTTTTGAAATTCTACATCTCCAACCGCCAAAACCTCATCAATAATAAGAATCTCTGGCTCTAAATTAGCCGCAATGGCAAAAGCTAGTCTTAACTTCATTCCAGATGAATAACGCTTAATTGGAACATTTAAAAACTTTTCAACACCAGAAAAATCAATAATTTCATCAAACTGTTTTTTAATTTCGTGGCTTTTCATACCTAAAATCGCACCGTTTAAAAAAATATTTTCTTTTCCTGTTAACTCCTCATGAAAACCCGTCCCAACCTCAAGCAAACTTGCTATTCTGCCCCTCGTAACAATTGTTCCACTTGTTGGTGTTGTAATTTTACTTAAAACTTTTAAAACTGTGCTTTTTCCAGACCCATTTTTTCCTATTATTCCAAGAACCTCACCTTCTTTTACATCGAAGGACACATCCTTTAATGCATAAAATTGTTCTTTATTTTTTCGATTTAAAAATAGATTCCAACTTTTTTTTTGGGTTTGTGCCGACACCTTAGACTTATAACTGTCAATAATGTACTTTTTACAAAGATTTTGGACTTCTATTACCTTCATAATTCTAAATCACATCCGCAAAATATTGTTCTGTTTTTTTTAAATAGTATAAACCACCAATAAATAGCAACACGGTAACAATAGACGAAATAATTATCCCATGAACAAAGACACCTTGACCCAAAATCGACCACCTAAAACAATCAATGATGCTAGAAAGTGGATTTAAAGAAAGTATATAACGCCACTTTGTTTTAAAAATAAGTGAGCTATAACCAACGGGGGTAACATACATTCCAAGCTGTATAACAAAAGGAACTAAGTGTTTAAAATCACGATATTTTACAATTAAAGAAGAAAACAAAATATTTACCGATAAAACAAAAATAAAAAGCCATGCAAAAAACAACGGAATGAATAAAATTTTTAGGCTAAAACAAATTCCCCAAAATGCCCAAAAAGCAAACAATAAAAATGAAAAAAATATTAAAAAGTCCAACGTGCTACAGAGCAAAATACTCGCAGGAATTATAATTCTGGGAAAATAAACCTTAGTTACAAGTTCAACATTATTCAAAAATGCCATACTACCATGCATAAAACTATCAGAAAAAAACTGCCAAACAAGCAACCCAGACAAAGACAAAACGGCATACGGAACACCCCCTGATGGCAATCCTGCAACTCGTCCAAAAATGAAAGAAAATATCAACGCTAAAAGAAGAGGTCTTAGCAAAATCCAAACAACACCTAAAACAGATTGTTTATAGCGTACTAATATATCTCTCCAGGCTAGATAAAAATACACATCTTTATACTTAACTAACTCTCTTATAGATAAAAAAATATTATTAGTTTCTCTCATAATTCCACACCCACCTTATATTAACAGAGCTGCAATACTACTATTTTTCCATTTCGCTTGCAAATTATATTGTAGTCATTATTAGTCCACATTAGTCCACAAAAAATAGTTAGAAATCTGCTCTATCGGCATAATTACAAAAGTTTCGATACTTTTTTATCAATAAATTCTTCCATTTTTTTTACGTGGATCTTCCAGGTATAATTATTTAAAATTTTTTCTCTGGCATTTTGTCCCAGCAGATCAAGCATATTTTTATTAGACAACACCCATAGACAAGCCCTAAAAAATTCATCATCACTATTCCAGTTTGCCAAAATACCAACCTCATTTTTTACAACTTTACTTTCAAATAAATCCTGCACAAACAAAGCCGGCGAAATTACTTCTTCCAATTGCTCTATTCCAGATGCTATCACAGGCTTTGCCAAACTCATATATTCGAACAGTTTTGTTGGTGAGCCAAAAAAAGGAAGATCTATAGACTCTCGTTGCGTTGGACACAAAAAAACGTCACAAGCGGAAAGAAAGTGTCTTCCGTCATCATGACTTACAAGTCCTGTAAAAATAATTTTATCTTTTAACTTTTCCAAAGACTTTTTTAATGGTTCAAGAAGTGGCCCATCCCCAACCATCAAAAATCTTGCTGATGAGTCTTCCTGCAAAGCCTTTGGTATTATTTTTTCTAATATATTTATCCCATGCCAATATGAAAAAGTTCCAATAAATCCAAAAATGAAGTTTTTTTCCCATCCAAGTTTTTTGCGAATTTTTACTCGTTTGTTATTTAATTCTTTAGAGTTATATTTTAAAACATCTACCCCATTTGGATTTACAAGTATCTTCTCTTTAGAAACCCCATTTTTAACAAGTGTGCTCTTAATTTCTTTAGAAACAACAGAGATGACATCGGCCTTTTTTAAATTCAAACGCTCAACGTATTCTGAAAATCTCTGAAATTTAAAAACACTCTTAACTTTTTGGAAGGCCTCAATCCGCACCTCAGAATCATTATACTCAAGAACAAGAGGAACCTTTTTAATTTTTTTGACTAAAACTCCAACTAAATTAAAAAAACTATAACGCTGGTAAATAAAATCGATTTTTTGATTTTTTACAAATCTCAAAATTTGAAATAGAAAAAAAACATTCGAAAAAACAACCGACAATCTTTCCCTTAAAACCCAAAGTCGCCACTTAATAAAATTAAAAATTTTATAATTTTTCAACTCATAAAATTTTATTCCTGGTTCAGTCTTTAAAACTTCAATCATTGCCGAAGAAGCACAAAAAACATTGTTTCCATTTTTTACCAACTCCCTTATAACCCCAAGCGTATGAGCAACAGAACCACCAACGTTAGTATCTGGATTTAAATCTGCCCTTAAATATAAAATGTTCTTTTTTACCATTTTTAAGCTTTGTTAAATTCTTCTTTATAAAATTTTAATCTTTTAAAATATAAGTCCAAGGATACTTTTTTAAGAAGTTTCTCTGAATCATTTGGCTCTAAATCTTTGATATATTTACTAGTAAATTCGTAATCTAATAGAAAATCGTTTTTTATGGAACTATAATTGTTCAAAAATTTTTCTCTTTCTGAAAAAAATGGATTAAACCTATAAAACTTATAACCCAACCAAGAAGATGGAACGGTTCTCTCAATATTGTCTGTTAAAACATTATTAAAATAATGCCCTTGCTCGCATAAAAGGTAATAATATAGTTTATAGTTCATTTTTTCACGATATGGATAATTCATTAAAACTCTAAAAAAATCGTTCTCCATAAATGGCGACAAATAATATTCCCCAACGTTTCTACTCAAGTGACAATTGTCATTGGAAAATCCATACATTCTGTTTGCTATCAAAGTTAGATCATGAATAAACATTAAATCATCTGAAAAGGAACAATTATCTTTTTGCACACAATCTGTCGGAACTCCATAGTAATCACTTATCGAAGTTTTCTTGTGAATCATAGACATAATTTTAAAAAGAATGTTGTTAGGAATCCACCAACGAATAAACCTAGAAAACCGAAAAAGCCACATTATTCTTTTCATCCCAATAACAGCCTCCCCCAACACACCATCACTAAAGCAAGGGAGCTCCGATTTATTTAAATAATAAAGATATACATGCCAATCACCATATAACCTGCTTGAACATTCTCGTAGATCAATTCTATTGTTTAATGTTTCTATTATTTTGTTTAGTGAAAATTTTTCTCTTGGAAGGTTTACTCTTCTTACAGAGACCTGGTCCCCATAAAGTTTTTTTAATTTATTAAAAACACCGTCAAAAATTTCATTCAACGTTTCATAGTTAGAAGTACAAAGCTCAACTTTTAGACCTGCGTCAAGCATATGTGAAAGCATATAGCTACTATCTGTACCAGAAGAAAAAGAAAGCGTAAGAGGTCTATTTTTAAATATATCAGTGCATCTTTTAACAGATTCTGCAAATAGCTCATTTATTTTCTTTGCATCTTTTTTAGCATTGTTTGTAAGGCTAATTTTTGGGGTATTTGACCAATATTCAGTAGAATAATCTATCTCCGTTTTTTTGCGTTCAACCTTATTAAAAATTACAATTTTGTTTGGTGCAATTTTATTAATACTCTGTATTAAAGTTTTATAATTTAGGCAATGCTCATGAATAAAAAGTTCTTGTATTGCTCTTTTGTCTATTGAGAGATTGTATATATGTGGAATAATGTATTTTGGCGCTGGAGCAACAACAAATAATCCTGATTTTTTTTCAAAATATAAAAACAAATAAAATACTGTGTGTTGCGGAGTTATAATATAAGTTTTTTCTGGCGTATCAATTAAAATATTTCCAAAAAAATTTCTAGACTTTATAAACTCAATCCCACCTTTTACAAATTCTTTATGTATAAGCTCAAGCTGCTTCTCTGTTGAAAGCTTATAATCGTCTAAAAAATAACCGTCAAAGTATATTGATATTGAATCTTTTTTATATAAACCACCAAAAACACCCCAGTTACAAATTCCAAACAAAGAGCCTTTATCAAAATCAAATTGCTTAAAAAATGAAGAATTTGCAATGGTATTGCCAAGCATTTTGTCAATGTATCTAACTGTTTTTTTTGTGTCGCTAATTCCATGGTAACAATGCAAACCCATGTTTGACATTTATTCCCCTTTTAAAAGTTGTTTTTCAATCCGCTCAACATTTTTGGCCCAAGTGTAATGCTTTATAACTCTTTTTCTGGCATTTTCTCCAATTTTTTTTCTTTTAGAGTCAGAACAATTCAAAACCCAGTTTATCGCAAATTTAAAACTATCAATATTTCTGTGCTCAACTAAAATACCAACTTGGTCTTGAATTGAAAAATTTTTATTTGTTAAGTCAGAAAATTTTATTGCGGGATTAATAATTTCTGAAAGCTGTTCAACTGACGATGAAATAATTGGTTTTTCCATGCTCATATATTCAAAAATTTTTGTCGGCGAACCAAAAAATTTTGTCCCATCATTATTTTGCTGGGTAGGACACAAAAAAGCGTCACTAGCACAAAGATACTTCTCCACATCATAATGATTTACTCTTCCTGTTATATAAATATTTTCTTTAACATCTTCTTCCAGAGAATTTTCAAAATCTTCCCTGCAAGGGCCATCACCTACAAAAAGAAAAAACGTATTTTGGTTTGTTATTATAATATCCGGAATTATTTTTTTAAGAATCTGGTTTACGCCATGCCAAGGCCTAAAGTTACCTAAAAAACAAAAAACGAACTTGTCATCTATTTTCAGTTTTTGTCTAACGGTCTTTCTAGTTTGAACAAGCTTATCTGGATCATAAAGACTTGGATTAACTCCATTTGGATTGACAACTATTTTCTCTTGGTCAACACCAAAATCAACCAATTCCTCTTTAATTGCCTTAGATACAACACTAATAATTGAAGCTTTTTTAAGATTATAAAGCTCTATCCATTTTGCTGTCCCCAATAAAAAATTGCTCAAAAATGCTTTCTGTTGCCAATTTTTTTCTATCCAAACTTCAGAACCGTTATATTCCAATATAAAAGGAATTTTTTTAACCTTACAAACAAATACACCTGAAAAGTTTAAAAGGCTATACCTTTGGTAAACAAAGCTTAGCTGACTTTTTTTTATTAATTTTAAAACTTTGAAAATGATAAAAATATTGGCAAAAAATATATTTAACCTGTCTTTGACGATCCAAAAACGATCAAATAAAAAATCAAACAAATTACAACCTTTTAGCGGATGAAATTCAATATCTTTTATATTTTTTAAAAGTCCATGAACCGCACAAGACGCACAAAGAACCTTATACTGTGATTTTACAAAAGCATCTATCATACCTATTGTGTGAGACGTAGAACCATCAGAGTTGGTGTTTGGATGAGGATCGGTTCTTAGGTAAAGCAGTTCTTTTTTTTTTTTCACAATTCGTCTATTTGCTTATAGCTAAAACAACTTTTTTTAACAATTCTTTTTCAACAGACTCATGACCAAAAATACTAACCGGAAATTTATATATATACGCAGGATTATCATTAATATTTTTAATCTTAGAAAGTTGCCGCCAAGCCTTGCTAAACGAATTTTTCAGTGTCTCATATGACAAGTTTTCTCTCTTTATAATCGGCCCATGTCCCTCTTTTATATAAATCCTGCTGATTGTATTTTTTTTACCCATTTTAACTTTAATTTTTTCTTCTTTATGTTTATTTAGAAATTCTAACAATTCAAAAAAATCTAGAGGATTTCCAAACAAATCAACATATGAAAAATTATAGTAAGGATCCTGTACATAAAAAGCATCTCTTCCTTTGTCAAAAACCTTAACTAAAGTAATAACATGTGTATAAACTCCACTAACTCCATTATCCAATGTGTAAGCCTGAAAACCATAAAATTCATATAACTTTTTTAGTATGTGTGCAGAACCTCCACATACAACCCCTCCCAAAGACTCCTCAAAGGCTTGAATAATTTCTGGGCCCTCCTTTCTATAAAAATCAAAAAATCCGCCCGAGTCCAAACTTGTTCGTTTATCTTGGCTTGAAAATAAAATATTCTCATGGACCCACTCTCTTAATAAATCAATTTTTTCCATTTTTGATATAGAGTTATTTGAAATTTTGGGATCTTTTTTTTCTATATGTTTTTTTAAAAAATAAATTGCCGAATTTTTCACAGAATCATAATTTAAAATTTTTTCTTTTGCTTCGGTTATTTTACGATACAACCCAATTTCATTTCTATTTATAAAAAGAAACAAAGCAAGCCCAGAGAGAAAAAACAAGATTATTTTTTTTTTAAACTTCATAATTTATCCAAAATACAAAAAACTATCAGAACTTTGCATAAACCAAAAACATCGCTACCATAACAAGCTAAAGGCGATTAAGCATAAAACAAAAAGAGGAAAATGAACAATAAAATTTGGATAGCAATAACAGATGATTTTGAGCTAAAAGGTGAAGGGCTTGGGTCGGTATATGAATTGCAATACAAACCATCGCTATCTTTTATGAATCTTCTTGATGACCATGGAATAAAAGCATCGTTTTTTCTAGAAACAATGCAACAACGGTCTTTTCTGAATTATTCAAAAAAAAATAAAAGTATAAAAAATGAAAGCAGTCTTTGGGAAAAAACAGTAAAAACAATTATTGATAAAAAATTCGATATCCAACTGCACATACACCCACAATGGTTCCGCTCAAGTTATGACGGAAAATACTGGGAGTTAGACAAGCGCTGGGATATAACCAAGTATAAAACAGAAGAAATTGATGAAATTATCACTGGCTCTGTAAGTCTTCTAGAAGAAAAATTTGGGAAAAAAGTTGTTGCCTTTAGGGCCGGCTCATGGGCAGCAGGACCTCCAAGCAAAACACTTTTAAAAACCTTAGAAAAAAATAGAATTAAAATTGATTCGTCTGTTGTGTATGGTGTTCGGTATAATGGAGAAGCTGCTAAAGTAAATTATGGCAACTTACCATGCCCATATTATCCTTATTATCCAGATTATGACGACGTAAGAAAAATCTCCAAAATTACTACCCCTGTTGTTGAAATTCCAGTACAGGCAATGGGTAGAAACAATATTAATTACTCTACTATTGAAAAAATAAAGCTCAGAATTGATGACAGGCTAAACAAATTAAAGTGTAGACACCCAAGCAACTTAGACTATACCAAACTACCATCGCACATTCCGCAAGATCCTTTTGGATTCGCAAAGGAAAACAAGGAGGAGCTCACATTCACACTTTCTTCTGAGCACAATATCATTACGCTAAAAAAAATGATCGACTTTGTTATAAAAAAACAACTTGAAAGAAACCAGGAACGTTCTTTTGTTATCCTGGCAAACCACACAAAAGATTTACAAAGAAAAAGCCAATTTACAAAGCTAAAAAAGTTCATACAATACATACAAAATAAATATAAAAATTCCGTTCAATTCGTTACGATAAGAGATATGGCAAACAATTTAAGCCTTATTAACCCGATTGTTAAATTATGATATTTTGTTGTTAACAAATTCTTCTATTTTTTTCACATGCATCTGCCAAGTATAATATTTTAAAATTTTTTCTCTGGCATTTTTACCCAACCGATTAAGAATGTTTTTATTGAACAAAACCCACATGCAAGCCCTCAAAAATTCCTCATCATTATCCCAGTCTGCCAAAATACCAACCTCGTTTTTTACAACTGTTTTGGCACTCAAGTCACGTACCATCAAAGCAGGAGAAATAATCTCTTTCAATTGTTCTATACCAGATGATATTACCGGCCTTGACAAACTCATATACTCAAACAGTTTTGTTGGAGAGCCAAAGAAAGCTGATCCGTCAGAATTTTGTTGGGTAGGACACAAAAATGCATCACAAGCAGAAAGATAACGTTTCCCTTCTTCATGCGTTGTAAGCCCTGTAAAAACAATTTTACTTTTGTACTTTTCAAGGGACTCTTTTAATGATTCTAGAAGTGGCCCATCCCCTATCATTAAAAACTTTATTTTTTTGTTATTTTTTACAACTTTTGGTATTAATTTTTCTAATATATTTATACCATGCCAATACGAAAATGTTCCAATAAAGCCAAAGACAAAAATATTTTCTAAGCCAAGCTTTTTACGTATTTTAAACCTGTGTTCTTCCAATTTTTCGGGGTTATATTCAATTGGGTTTACACCATTTGGATTAACCAAAATGCGCTCTTTTGTTACCCCTCTTTTTAAAAGCTCTTCTTTTAAAACATCGGAAACAACAATTATTTTATCTGAATATTTGATATTAATTTTTTCAATAACAATACTGGGAAAGCTAAAAATTAAACTTTTTAGCTTTATCCCTCCCCAATTTTTTTCTACCCAATATTCAGACCCATTGTATTCCAAAATTATTTTTTTCTTTTTGATTTTACTCAGAATTATTCCAGTAAAATTTAAAAGGCTATACCTCTGGTATATAAATTCGAAATCCCATTGTTTTATTTTTTTTAACAGTAAATAGGTAAAAAAAAAGTTAGAAAAAATACAATTTATTTTCCACCGAAGAAAGTTTAGACATGATGGATTTTTTAAACGAACAAACTTCTTTATTTCTAAATTTTTTATAATTGGAACCATTAAAGAAGAAGCACAAAAAACATCATAATCCAATTTTAAAAATCCGTTTATAACACCACTTGTATGTGAAACAGAACCACCAGAGATAAGCTCTTTGTTGTAAATGTCAGTTCTCAGATACAAAATCTTTTTATTCGAACTCACATCATTACCATAAGATTTTGTAAAACCCAAAGCTGCAGAGAATACTCCTGGTTTGGCTGCAAGTTTGTCTCAAACATATTTCTTATCTGTTTTGTATCAAAATAATTTTCACAGACATCTTTTTTATCATCCAGAAGACTTAAAAAATAGCTTTTAAACATTTTACCCTGCTTAAACCACCTTGTTGTAGGAGCAGCAAATCCCATCTTTTTTCTATATATAACATCGTTAGGCAAAATACCTTCTGCAGCTTTTTTTAAAATATATTTTGTAATCCCATCCTTGTACTTTAAAGAGGGCGAAACTTTGAGCGCAAATTCAACGTGCTTGTGGTCCAAAAATGGAACTCGCCCCTCAACCGAGGTTGCCATTGCCATCTTGTCTACCCTCATTAGCAAAAGCTCTGGTAGTCTTTGCTTTAACTCAAGGTAAATCATTCCATTTAAAAAATCCGATTTACCGGAATATTTTCTAAAATTATCCATGTGAAAATCGACAATATTAAAACTATCAAGATCTTGGCGCAAATCAGGATAAATCATTGCAACCACTGGATCAAATTCACAGCTCAGATCATTTAAAAGACTTTCCTTAGAAAGTTCTGAAAATGCTATTGCGCCACCCCAAAACAATCCTCTATTCTCAGCTAAGTTTTTAACAAATGAAAGCCGATGAGAAGTGCTTGGATAAATCTTACTCAAAGAAGAATATGCTAGTTTTTTTACAAATGATGGTAAAAGTTTTTCCGCTGGTCTCCAATAGCGATTATATGTATCTATATACTGTGCATAAGTACTATAACCACAATAAAGCTCATCTGAACCCTCTCCAACCTGAACAACCGTTACACCAGAATCTTTTAGCAACTTTGAAACATAGTAAAGAGGAACACAAACACAATCAGAAATTGGCTCATCCTGATGGTATGCCATTTTTTCAAAAAAATCGAAAGCCTCTTTTTCTGAAATGACAATTTCATGGTGCTCTGTTCCAAATCGTTTTGCAACCTTTCTAGCCCACTCTGTTTCACTAAGCTCTGGGCCATCAGAGAATGAAACATTAAATGTTTTTACATTATCTGTAAGCTCTGTCATCAAAGCAACGTTTAGACTTGAGTCTATGCCCCCAGACAAAAACACTCCATATGGAACGTCTGACATCATTCTTTTTTCTATAGAATCTCTAAGTAAATTTCTAATATTGTCTATACAGAATTTTTCATCAGAAAATTCTTTTTCGTCATAATCTCCAACAGCTTTTAAAGGGTTATACCACTCTTTAAAAGAAACATTTTTATTCGCGTCAACCTTTGCTAAAAAACCAGACGGTAATTTGTACACCCCATCATACAATGTCATAGGAGCAGGAGTAACCATAAATGTTAAATAATGGTGCAATCCTCTGTTGCTGATTTTTTTATCAATCCATGGAAGTTGCCATAAGGATTTAATTTCTGATGCAAAGCTTAAAACTCCTTCGTTCATAGAAAAATATAGTGGCTTTATTCCGATTCTATCTCTTACCAGGTATAACTCTTTTTTTTGTAGATCAAAAATTGCAATCGCAAACATTCCATCAAACTTTTGTATACAATCAATTCCCCACTCTTTATACGCATACAAAATTGTTTCTGTATCTGTTCTAGACCTATAAGAATAACCCTTTTTTTCCAGCTCCAAACGTATTGCCTCATGATTGTAAATCTCTCCATTGTAACAAACGGCAACCGTTTTTTCTGGGTCTATCATTGGCTGTTTACCAGCATCTGACAAATCTATAATGCTAAGCCGTCTATGTGCAAATCCAACCTGATCTTTGTTTGAAAGCCAAACACCAGAGCCATCGGGCCCTCTGTGCACCATTGCTTGTTGCATCTTGTAAAGCAAATTTTCGTTAATTTCAAACTTTTCTTTTGTAAGATTATAGTAACCAGCAATTCCGCACATAAACTCTCTCTTTCAGGTTAGTTTAGAAATTATCCTACAAGCTTTTTTAATTAGTTCATTATCTTTTTCTGGAACAGGAAAAGATAATATTGAAATTGGAAAAGAAAAAATATAATACGGCTTTTTTGGTAAAAAACATTTCTCCAAAAAATTTAAAAAATCTGAACCCACCTCATCTTCCAAATTAATTATCATTTCTTTTTCTTTATCTTTTCCCAAAAATAAAACCGACCTGGCCTTACCATATAAAATATTTTTTTTATCCACCATTTTATTACACATATTTTCTAATAAATCAAAATAATCTAACGGATCTTGATTTTCATCAACCATAGATAAATTACACATAGGATCTTGTAGACACAACAAAGACTTACCATTGAAAAGAACTCTTACAAGAACAACGGCATGTGTATTAATTCCAACCTTGCCAACGTCTAAAACATATGACTCTATTCCATACAAACTGTAAAGCCTAGACAATGCGTATGCGCCACCGCCACACATAACCCCACCTTTTTTTTCAAAAAAAGCGGAAAATATTTCCGGTGCATTTTTATAATAAAAATAAAATTTTTTATCCTCATCAACCAAGTGTGGCCGCTCCCCCCATAAAATATTTTCATGAGCCCACTCTCTTAAAACACAAACAGATGAAAAATCGTTTTTAATTTTATCTTTTTTAAGCCCGGTATGAATCTCTATAATTTTTTTCAGAAGTGTTTCTGAAAATTTACCAGAATTTACACTAGAAAAAAAATTATGCTTAATTTTACGTATTATTTTTTTTGGTGAAATTTTTGGAAAACTCATATTTTGCCAAAATTAGCAGACTGTTTTTTAATAATATTTTTCAGCTTTATCTTCTTATTTAAAACAGCAAGAAATATAAACAACCCATATGAAGCTAAAATTATAATCACAAACTCAAACATAATTCTAAACCGCGCACAACCATCATGCCCGGTAATCATAGAAAAATACATTATATAAAGAGTAAAAAAGTGAATTATTTTTTCTCGCCTAAGAAACAAAACAACCAAAGCAAAAGCAGACAAAACATACGTAAACAAAAGGTATAAAATCTCTAGAAAACCTATCGCATAAAGTAGTTTTGAGTCTGTGCCCATGGTTACATACTTTTTGACTCTTTCAAAAATGCTCCCATTCGTTTTAAAAAACGAACAATATCCACCCCTCAATTTTGGATCTAACAAAACTTTTAGAAAAGATAAAACTAGTCCAAAAAAAGACTTTGAAACATTTTGAAACCAAACATAAGCAGAATCCAAAGGATTTTTAAGAACAATCAACATTAAAGACTCTTTTTTTAAAGAGGCCTCCCCTAAGTCTTTGTTATAAGATAACAACTTATTAACAGTTTTCTTTGCAACATCTACTGGTATATTGTCCCGCTTTGCAATAAGTCTTGGAAGAAAATAATAGAATAAACTCGCATTTACAAGCGGGTCTATTCTAAAATAACCATAGTTTATTTTATTAAAACCCATATAAAATAAAACGGGTGTCCAAAAAAACAACAAAACCGACAAAACATGCAAAAAACGCTTTTTATATGACCCAAAAACAAAAAAGAATAATAAGATGCTAAGGGGCCAAATAAAAAATATAGCAACTGGCTTTATAATTATAGAAAACCCTAATATTAACGCAGAAACTATAAGAGCCGAAAAATTTTGTTTAATAAAGAAATAGGTTAACCGCTCAACAAAAAATATAAGGCAAAATGCCAGTATTACCTCGGACATTACAGCCTGTGAATAAACCAGAAATAGTGAGCTAACACTTGTAATATAAAGGGCTATAAGTCCAACCATTTTGTTAAAAAATCTAGAACATATAAGATATATAAGAAACATAGACAAAAAACATAAAATAATATGAAAAATCACAATATTTGAATATGAAAAACCAAATAATTTAAAAACTAGGCCAAGAACAAATGGATAACCTAAAGTATGTCCCCCAGTTAAAGGCTTGCCAGATTCGGCAAAACCCCATGTTTTAGCAAAGTTTACAGCCAATAACTTATATCCATTAGCATCATGATCAAGCCTACAACTATCGCTTGGAACAGAAAAATAAAGAAGCGCAGCTAAAGATAAAAAAATAAAAAATGGAATACTAAATTTCCATTTTTTTTGAACTATCTTTATCAATTTTGATCGAAACATCATCAAGTCCATCCTGTCCTCCTCCCATTAAAGCCAAGCGATTAATGTCTAAAGTCATTTTTGCAACATCATACAACCTGGACATGCTAATTGGTGGAGTAAAATTTAAACCTCTAACCTCACCAAAGAATTTTTTAACAAGATACTTGTGCCCTTTGTCTTGCTCACTTGAGCTCTCATCAAAATTCTTACTTAACCCATAGCTCTTAAGAGATTTAAAATCATCCATCACTATGCTTTTACCATCAAAAAACACCTCCATGCGTTCTTTGCCGAAATCTTTATTTCCCAATGATGTATATAATAATGAACAAATTGAACCATCTGCAAAACTTATTTGAACCGAAAAATTATCTGTTGAAATAAGGTCGTCACGTCTTGGATTTATAGACTCAACAGAAATTGATACTGGCTTTGAATCTGTAATGCTATAAAAAAGATCAAAAATATGACAAGCCTCTCCTATGATTCTTCCGCAGCCTAGATCGGTTTGAACCCAATGGTCTTTTGGTATAAAGCCAGCATTCATCCTATAATGAACCACTAGCGGTGATTTTCTATTTTTGACCTCTTCTTTAATCTTTCTAACGTACGGTGCAAAAGAACGATTATAATCAACACAATAAGGAAGATTTCCATATTTATCAGAAAGTTGTTTAAACTCATTAAGCTGATCATAAGTTGTAACCATAGGTTTTTCTGAAAAAACAGCTTTTCCCCTCAAAAGAGAATCTTTGACCTGCTCCCAGTGAAATTTGTGCGGAGTAGCAACAACAACTGCATCAACAACATCATTTTTTAACATTTCTTCATGAGACGTAAATGAATGTTTTACTTTATATAATCTTGATGTATTAACAGAGTTTGAAACATTAGCGTCTACAATTGCATCAATGTTAACACCTTCTATTTTTGATACAATTGGCATTAGTTTTATTTTTGCAAATCCTCCAGCACCAACAAATCCAACACGTATATTTTCTTCTTTACAACATTTGAATAAGTCTAAATGTTGATCACTTTTTGCCACATTTATTTTTATACTCGAATCAGCCTCTTTGGGAAGATAAGAAATAACGACACCAAGGCAATCTCCAGATTTTATTAAAGAATAAGCACTTTGGACATCAGAAACATCTACAACTTTTGATACCAATTTTTCTATATCAACCCTTCCCCTGCAAACAAGGTCAACAAAAGACCTCATGTTTCTATTTTCTGTCCAACGAACATATGCAAAAGGATAGTCTTTTCCGCAACTTTCATATTCGTAATCATAACGACCGGGACCATAAGAACAGGAAATTAAAAAGTCTATTTCTTTTTTGTAAAAAGGACTTCTTTCTAGGCTCAAGCCAACATCACCAACTAAAACAACACGGCCTTTTTTTCGCGTTAATTGCATTGCCTGCTGAACAATTGCATCACTTTTAGATGCAGCTGTTATTATTGTACAATCAACTCCATGATGATCTGTTAGAAAAGCAATTTCCTTTTCAAGATTATTTTGCGATGCACTATAAACGGCATCGGCACCAATTTTCTTTGCTAAATCAATTCGTTCTTGAATCAGATCAATTCCAACAACTTTGCAGCCAGCCTCTTTTGCTAATTGAACAGTAATTTGTCCTAAAAGACCAAGACCCAAAATACAAACTGTTTCTCCCAACTGAACTTGTGCCCTTCTAAGGCCCTGCATAGCAATTGCGCCAATTGTTGTGACACTCAAATCTTTTAAATATTTTTCGTCTTTAATTGGAGCAACCAAGTTTTCAGGAATACAAACTAAATCAGCGTGATTAGCAACACCAGAGCCACCACAAGCAACAAAGTCTCCAACCTGAATTTTATTAACTTTTTTACCAACGGCTACAACTTTTCCGGAGCATGAATAACCTATTGGGGATATTGTTCCTTGAACATCACCATATAATTTATCTTTTACTAAAGAAAATGTTGCACCTACCCCATTCTCTTTTACAGACTCACAAACTTTTTTTACTTTTCTAGTAACACTTTCAACCGAAAGGCTAAAAGCAGACCCCTGCTTTGCCCCCTCAACAGTTGCTAATTCTGTACCCGAACTTATAAAGGAATAATAAACCGAGACAAGAACAGAATAGTCATCTAGCAAAGGCTCACTAACCCTTTTTACGACAATTTCACCCTTTTCCAAAAAAACCTGTCTCACGGCTGCTCCTTTAAATTTATTAGACTCAACACTAATTTGATTTATTGAGAAAGAAAATTAACACATTAGAAAGAATAGGTAAATTTTAAACTTTACATTTTATAAACACAATAGTGGTTGTTTTGTTAAAAAAAATTAAACTAAGCACCAATGTTATAATTTACAATAACTATTAAGAGCTAAGCTTATAGAAAATATAGAAAGCTATAAAAAAATGAAAAATGCTTTTATAACCGGTATTTGCGGGCAAGATGGTTTTTATCTATATAACCATTTAACAAGTCTTGGTTTTAACGTTAAAGGAACAGACATATTCAAATGCCAATGGGCAGATGAAAAAAAAGCCATTGTAAATATTGAACTTTTAAATAAAAACGAAGTCTTTGAATTTCTAAACAAATTTTGCCCAGATGAAATTTATCATCTTGCTGCTTACAATTATTCCTCAGAAGTTAAGATAGAAAATGATATTAGTGTTTTTAACAAAAGCTACGAAAATAATGTTCTAACAACGCTACACTTATTAGATTGGATAAAAAACTTTTCTCCAAAAACAAAAATGTTTTATGCCGGGACATCACACATGTTTGGAAACATAAAAGAATATCCTCAAACCGAAGAGTCAAAATTTGAGCCCAATTGTCCATATGGAATATCAAAATACCTTGGTATGAGTGCATTCAGATATTATAGAAACACATATGGAATTTTTGCATCCGTTGGAATTTTATACAATCATGAATCACCAAGGCGTTCTCCAAAATTTATATCTCAAAAAATAGTAAAAAACGCTGTAGATATTAAATTAGGACTAAAAAACACCTTAGTTGTTGGAAACCTAAATTCAATTGTTGATTGGGGATATGCAGGAGACTATGTAGAAGCGATGTATAAAATATTACAACAGAAAAAACCTAGCGACTTTATTATTTCAAGCGGAGAGAAAAAAACAGTTAAAGATTTTATAAAAATTGTTTTTAATATTCTTGGAATAAACTTTAAAAAACATGTTACCGAAGACCCCTCTTTGCTAAGACCTTCAAAAAAAGGAATATTAATCGGAGACAACTCAAAGTTGAAAAATGAAACAACGTGGTATAAAGTTACTTCTCTTGAAATGCTTGCAAAAATAATGGTCAATAAGGAGATTGAAAGAAGAAGCTGTGATAAAAACAAAAATTCTGATATTTGTTCCAACATATAATGAACGAGAAAATGTTTCTGATTTATTCCACGCAATAAAAAAAAATAGCCAAGACTCAGATGTACTTTTTCTGGATGACAACTCCCCAGATGGAACAGGAAAAATAATAGATAATATTGTAAACAACAATAAAAACGTCTTCGTTATCCATAGAAAATCAAAATTTGGTATTGGAAGCGCTCATATGGAAGGTTTTAAATTTGCAAATAAAAACTCCTATGACTACCTTCTAACAATGGATGCAGACTTTACTCACGACCCAAAATATATCCCTGATATTATAAATAAAAAAAATAGATGCGACATTGTTATTGGCTCAAGATACGCTAATGCCAAGTGTATTAAAAATTGGCCACTTATAAGACAATGTATAACCTATACTGCTCACTTTTTTACTGAAAAAGTTCTCGGCATGCCTTATGATTGCACTGGCGCATATAGGCTTTACAATAAAAAAATGATTAATAAAATGTGCAAAGATTTTGGCATAAAATCAGATGGTTATTCATTTTTTATAGAGTCAATTTATACCTATAAAGAATCGGGTGCTAAAATCTCTGAAGTTCCAATATTTGCCATAGATAGACAAAAAGGTGAAACAAAAATATCAAGAAAAGAAATCCTTAATGCCATTAAATTGTTAGGCAAACTTTCAATAAAACACATATTTAAAAAATAAAATCTGGGAAATGATTTGGATAAAAAGAATGTTTACTGCGTTATTCTAGCGGGAGGAAAAGGTGAGCGCCTTTGGCCACTTAGTAAGCAAAATCTACCAAAACAGTTTATACCGTTTAGAAAAGGAAACTCTCTGCTAGAAGAAACGATTGACAGAGTAGATGGTTTTATACAAAAAAATAACATTTTTATTGTAACAAACAACAAGTATGAAAAAATCATAAACAACCTAGTCGGAGATAAAATTGGAGGAGTTTTTTCGGAGCCAGAATCTAGAAATACTGCCCCAGCTATTGCTTTAAGCTGTCTCAAGATTTATGAAAAAAATCCTGAAGCATATATAATTTTTCTATCCGCTGATCATTACATTCCAGAAAAAGAAAAATTTGTAAACGGCCTTAAAAATATTATATCAACCAATACAAAAGAAATTGTAATATTAGGCGTGGTTCCTCAATACCCAGCAATAGGGTACGGATATATAGAATTTGAAAACGATACAAAAAACAATCATTTGGCAAAAGTAGTTCGCTTTCATGAAAAGCCTTCATACAAACAAGCAAAAATTTTTACACAAAACTCAAATATGTTATGGAACATAGGTATGTTTTGTGGAAAAGCAGAATCTTTTATAAAAAGCTTTAATTTTTTAAGCCCAGATATAATAGAAGATGTAAAATCTTTTTTAAATGGAAAAAAAGAATACAAAAATATAAATTCTATATCAATTGACTACGCAATAATGGAAAAATCTAAAAATTTACTAGTATTGCCTATGGATATTGTTTGGTTTGATGTAGGAAGCATTGACTCTTTTCTGTCTCTAAAAGGAGACACGGAAAAAAACGTAATGGCTATAAATGCTAAAAACAATCTTGTCGATGTCGATGGAAAATTAACCGTTTTAATAGGTGTCGACGACATTTGTGTAGTCCAAACTGAAAAGGTCCTTCTTGTAATGAAAAAGGGGGACAGCGACAAAATAAAAAGCGTTCTCAGCACACTACGTTTAAAAAATGAAGTAGAATATTTATAAATTTGGAAAATCATGAAAAAGGCATTAATAACAGGTGTTACAGGTCAGGACGGATTTTATTTATCCGAATTATTACTAAAAAAAAACTATGTGGTACACGGAATAAAAAGACGGGCCTCTCTTCCTAACACATCAAGAATAGATAGCCTGTATAAAAAATATAACAATGAAGATAATAAAAAGTTTTTTCTGCACGATGGGGACCTATCTGATTTTTCAAGCTTAGTAAGAATCATTGGGGACATAAAACCTGATGAAATTTACAATCTTGGGGCACAATCATTTGTAAAAGTATCTTTTGATATTCCAGAATACACAGCTCAAGTCGACGGACTAGGAGCTTTAAGAATTTTGGAAGCTATAAAAATTTTGGGCCTTTCTAAAAAAACAAAATTTTACCAGGCCTCAACAAGTGAACTGTACGGAAAGGTTGTAGAAACCCCACAAAAAGAAACAACTCCTTTTTACCCCAGGTCTCCCTATGGAGTAGCAAAGTTGTACGCCTATTGGATTACAGTAAACTACCGTGAGTCTTACGGAATCTTTGCGTGTAATGGAATCTTATTCAACCACGAATCACCACTAAGAGGCGAAGAATTTGTAACCCGCAAAATAACAAAGGCTGTTGCAAAAATAAGCTTAGGCCTCCAAAAAAAATTAGTGCTTGGCAATCTGGACTCAAAAAGAGATTGGGGATTCGCTGGCGACTATGTAGAAGCCATGTGGCTAATGCTACAGCAAAAGGATCCAGAAGATTTTGTTATATCCACAGGAAAAACATGGACAATAAGATACTTTGTCGAAGAAGCATTTAAAAATGTAGGAATCAACGTTGAGTGGAAAGGTAGCAAAGAAAACGAAATGGGCTTAAATAAAAAAACTGGTGCCGTCGTCGTTTCGATTTCTAAAGAATTTTACAGACCTGCAGAGGTAGATCTGCTGCTTGGGGATAACACAAAGGCAAAAAACAAACTTGGTTGGAAGCCAAAAACTAAGCTAAAAGACCTGGTAAAGTTAATGGTAAAAAGCGACCTTAAAACATTCAATCTATAGTAAACCTAAAAAACTTTACACAACAAAAAATTAAATGTTATCAATTTTTGTTTTACTGACCGTTTCTTTATAAATAGTTTGAAAAATTTGGAGACAAAGGTGTTCACGAATAACGTCAAGACATGTCTTTTTAACAAGTCCGCTGCTTTGCTGTTTCTATTATCTTTAGCTTTGAATTTTTTTTATCTTTTTTGGATAGAAAAATCTCAGTATGTAAAGGCTAATAACATAATATTGTTCAGCGACATGGCATACAATTTATGCAAACATAAAACACTAAAGTACTGTCCAAAACGAGCCGGGCACTTGCTTAAGGAAAAATTTAACGGACGAGACTATAGCTTCTCATCACTAAAAAATCCTGAATCATTTGGTTCTTTTTATAAATATAGAAACATTTATGATACGGTCGGCTATGGAGTAGTTCTGGCGTCTTTATGGAAAATAACAAAGTCATGGAATTATCTTGATATTCAAATACTGCAAATTCTGATTTTTTCCCTGTTAATGTTTTTGATTTACAAAATTGGTTTTCTAATATTTAAAAACTCTCAACATGCTTTTATTTTGGGAATGTCTTTTCTTATGTTTCTGCCTCTTTTACCATTAAACATAGAACATAGCAGCGATATATGGATATACTACTCAATAATTCTTCTTTTTTATGCAATGGCAAAAATATTTTATAGCTCAAAACAACCAACATTAATCTCATTTATATTACTCAGTATAGGAATAACAATATGCCAATGGTGCAGGCCAACAACATTCTCTGCATGTATTTTTTTTGTTTGTTTTTTAATGTTCAACGCTATTTTTATAAATCGCAACAAAGCAAAAACAATAACAATATTTATTTCAAGCTTTTTACTTGTTAATCTTTTTGTTTTTTGGATACCATTTATGGCTTATAATAAAGCGGCTTACGGCCAATACATTGTTGGGGTCTCTGGTTCTGGACTATTTGTAGGACTCGGAGAATACAAAAACAAATGGGGCTTCAAAATTAACGATGAATTTTTTAGAGAGTATATTTTCCAAAAGTACGGATTTAATTATGGTACTATAGAAGCAGACAAAAAAGGCTTAGAAGAAGCCGTCAAGCTCATAAAGGAAGAACCTTTGCACTATTTGAGTTGTGTTGCTCGCCGTGTTCCATACCTCCTTTTTCCGTATTCTATGACCGTACGCAGAGACTATTTCTTAAAAAATAAAAATACACCCACAGCAAAAAGACTTATTCTAAACTGCATGAACTCATTCGGAAATTTTTGTGATCTGGTTAAATATGGAACCTTTAAGTGGTACGGATACCTTTATCTTTTATTTTACTTCTTTTTTGCTTATTTTGGCATCTATTTGTGCTTTAAAAAACACAAATATCGAATAATCATTTTTTCTCTTGGAGTTTTAACCTCATCATGGATATTTATTTTTTCACATATTGAAGATCGTTATATCATTCCGTTTTATTCTGTTTTAGCCATTTTTGTCGCATTTTCAATAATAAGTATGAAAAATTTTATTAACAACAAATTAAAACAGGGCCGGCAGGACCGGCCCCAATAATAATTGCTTTTTTGGCGCTATTCGAAACGCTCACGTGTTGTTCTTGTTGGCTTGTAAAATGGAGAGGCTGTAATATCTTGCTCTTCAATATCGTCTGGTGTACTTGCAGGCCAGAAAAGTTGCTCCTGCCCTGTAGCTATTCTGTCTTGATGAAACAACCCACAAAAATCCATAACCTTCTGATTCTTAAAGTCTATAGTTGGCAAATATTTAAACTGATTGTGAGCAACTAAGCACACAACAACATCAGACATTGCCAAACCTTCTTCAAGATCTATTGCTGTCACCTCCGCAGCACGTTCTAAATCAGAGTTGTTTACATGGGGCTCACAAACCAAGATATCCATGTTTTTCATTCCACTCAGCAAGCGAGCAATATGTAAAGCCGGAGACTCTCTTAAATCATCCACGTTGGCCTTGTAAGTTGCTCCGAGCAACAAGACCTTACACTGCTTGTCCATGTTTTTTACTCGCCACATACCAACTTCTTTGTTGATTTTTCTTATAACCTCTTGAGGCTTTATGTCATTAACCCAGCGAGCCGTCTTTAATAAATTGGTGTGCTCCGGAAATGATTCAATCAAAAACCATGGGTCAACAGCAATACAATGCCCTCCAACTCCACATGATGGATTAAGAACATTTACTCTAGGATGCTTATTTGCAAGCTCTATAACCTCATACGGATTGAGACCAATCGAATAAGCCATTGATGCTACCTGATTAGCAAACGCAATTTGAACATCTCGGGAACTATTTTCAACAAGCTTTACCATTTCAGCTGTTGTTGCATTTGTAAGGAACATCTCTCCTTTAACAAAGGTCTTGTAAAAATCCCTAGCCGCATTTAACGAGGCCTTATTTATTCCACCGATAATACGAGAGTTGTGAGTAATTTCGTAGAAAATCTTACCTGGTAACACACGCTCAGGGCAATGTGCGACAAAAAACTCTTCACCTTTTTTAAGACCGGTTTCCGCCTGAAGAACAGCGGCAACATCATCGGTTGTACCAACTGGACTTGTAGATTCCAAGATAACAGTGTTTCCTTTTTCAAGGAACGGAGAAATTAAACGTGCAGCATGATAAACATACGAAAGATCAGCTTTTTTTCCATCCTTAAATGGAGTCGGCACTGCTATAATGAAATAATCAGCCGGTTCTAATGTTGTTTTTGCAACAAATCTTTTTGTCTTTAACACAGCTTTTAATTTGGGGGCAATATCTGGTTCTTTTATTACAGGATCAGCGTTATTAATCCGCGCTACTCGCTGCTCGTTAATATCAAAACCTATAACATCATGACCACTTTCTGCAGCAACAATCGAGGTTGGCAGACCTATATAACCAAGGCCCATTACACATATCTTCTTCACGGCGACTCCTTTACAGCTAAACAGCAAAATCAAAATTAAAAAAAATTTTTTACATCCTTTTTGGTTTACCATTTTTTTTCACAAATGCTAACAATTTTTTCAGCAGCGTATCCATCTCCGTAAACATTTGTAAAATTGTTTGAAGCATTATAGCTATTGCTTGTTAGTTTTTCCATCATTTTTTTTATTTTGACAGAATCAGTACCAACAAGATGAGCTAATCCAGTTAAAATTCCTTCAGGACGCTCCGTTTTTTCTCGCAATACAAGAACATGTTTATTTAAACTAACAGCTTCTTCTTGTATCCCACCAGAATCAGTGGCAACCCAAGAAGCATTCAGCAAAAGATAAACCATTTCCTTATAAGCTATTGGCTTAGTCATAAAAATATTTTTAGTAGACTTTAAATCAACCGACTCGATAGCCTTTAAAACATTTGGATTTGGATGATAAGGATAGAAAAAAAAGACATTTGGATGACTCTCCGCAAAATTTTTGACAGCCTTCAAGATTCTTTCTATTCCCCCGCCAAAAGACTCTCTTCTGTGAGCAGTTAGAACAATTAGCTGTTTTCCATTTTTTTTAACACTTTCAACGACGTCCTCAACAACTTTATCAATAATAATTTTTTTTGTTTCAATGCGGTCTTTAATTATTCTCAACGCATCAACTACAGTGTTTCCTGTGCAAAAAATTGTATTCGGATCAATATTTTCTTTAAGAAGGTTTTCAGCTGATATTTTTGTTGGCGCAAAATTGTATTTTGCAACTAATGCCGCAACTCTTCTATTAAACTCTTCTGGAAATGGTGCCCTAATATCATTTGTTCTTAATCCCGCCTCAACATGTCCAATTGGTATGTCCATGTAAAACGCAGCCGATGCTGACGCCATAACCGTTGTTGTGTCTCCCTGAACAAGAACTAACGATGGTTTATATTGTTTAAAAATATCACGCATTTTGAGAAGAACTAGACTATTGATATGAAAAAGATCCTGACCAGCCTTCATAATGTCCAAGTCTACGTCAGGAGCAACATCAAAAACATCAAAAACTTCGTCCAGAATAGATCTGTGTTGAGCAGTTGAACAAATTACTGGATTGAATCCAGCATTCTTAAAAGCATAATAAACGGGAATCATTTTGATTCCCTCAGGACGTGTTCCCACTGTTAAAATTACGGTTTTACTCATTTCCTTCTTTTTTTTCTAAAAAGTTTTAAAACTATGCTAACAATCGCTCGTAACCATACAATCTATTTAAACGAAAGTCCATAGCATTTAAAATTTCTGCAGTTGAAACAAAAACAGGAATTATTCTTTTGGAGGGGATCGAATCGTTAAGAGTGTCAGGAGGTGTAAGATAAAAACCAGCCTTATAAGCTACCCTTTTATCTTCATCATAAACATAACCCACACTTTTACCTTCATCATCAAAAATAGGGAGTTCTTCTTCATCGTGTTTAAAAAAATAAAGTGCTTTGTGATAATAACTTTTTATTCTAGCAAACGGGTGAGCTCTGTGATGTACGTAAAATTTAAATACATCTAATAAAACAGATGAAAGATCAATGTTTTTTTCCACAAAAGAAACATACCTTGAGCAAATAACCTTAACTGTATCTGCCAATCTAGCTTTAAGCTCTTTTCGCCTCGCTTGCTTCCTGGGACCTATATCCCAAACAACAGTGGTCCGTCGCTCGTAAATATCAACAGATATCATTTCTTTTTGAATAAGGCAGTATTCTCTTGCTGCACAGATAAATTCTAAAACAAGCTGTTGATCTTCTGCTGAAAGATCCAAAACAATATTATGCCATTGGTCAAGGCTATATTTTTGCTCATACCGCTCACCAGCAAATAATTCATCCGGAGTGTTTATAGGAAAAAAATCGTCCAGACAAATAGGGCTATCTAGCTCATGATAATTTTTTGAAGGACTATTTGCCAAAAGCGACCTTATGCTGTCACCGAAATTCAATGGAAAAATATTCACGGTTAAAAACAAAAATAAAGAAAAAAACAGAAGTTTTTTCATAGTTCCCTAATTGATAAAAATTAATATTAATAAATCGATTCGATATTTTTCAATATTAACCAAAAAACATTCAAAAATAAAGGTTTTTTCACAAAACTAATATTAATAAGTTAGTTTTTTTTAAACTGATATAATGTATTCAAAATAAAAAAAATCTAAACAAAGGGGAAGAATGAAATCTCTGCACTGTCCATGGCGAGAAAAATACATAAAACGCACTCAAAACAAAAATATAAAAAATGACTGTATATTTTGTGAAAAAATAAAAGAAAACAAAGACGAAAAAAACTATATTATATTTCGAGCAAAACACTCTGTTGTTATACTAAACCTTTTTCCATACAACGCTGGTCATCTTCTTATAATGCCAAATAAACACAAAAAAGATTTAGCCTCTATTTCAAAAAACACCAGAAGTGAAATAATGGAACTAACAAGCAAAGCGACTACGGTTTTGGAAAAAACACTCAAATGTGATGGTATTAATATTGGTATAAACCTAGGAGAGGTTGCCGGTGCTGGAATTCCAGGGCACGTACATATACATATTCTGCCACGGTGGAATGGTGATACAAACTTTATGCCAACATTAAGTAATACAAAGCAAATTTCATGCGACATGAACCGAATATACAAAGAGCTCAGAAAAGAGTTTTGCAAATAAACATACAAAACTCAAATTCTTTTTGAAATTATTTAAAAAAAATAAAAACATATTAAACACAGCAATATTCAAGCACCTTTATTCTTTTAGTCGGCATAAAAGAGTGGTACCAGAGCCCACAATTTTTCCTCTTTGTATTTCTTTTGCCAAAAAAAAACAACAAATTGACGCATTGCGCTATTTGAGCGAAAATAATATCTATTAAGTCGTGTTTTATTAATATTATTTCTTATTCCTAAATAGTGGAGGATTTACTATGAACCACAGAAATATTATCTTAGCTCTTATGCTAGGTGTTTCGTTGGTGCAAGGAACTTGTATTATAGCTGAAAGCGTAGCTCCAGAAGCCGATCAGGCCGCTGAAGGTGAAAGTGTTGCTACAACAGCTCCAGAAGCTGTACAAGCAGACACAGAAGCTGTACAGGCAGACACCGTTGAAGGTGTTGTCACCCCGATCGTAGAAAACGACGGTGCATCAACACTTCTACAAAGCGCTCTTACGGGAGCATTCGCTGCCGGATCAAGAGCAAAAAACTGGTGCGGAGCAAAACTAGCTGATGCAACCGCAAAAGCTTTGTCAGCAAGAACATCTGCATGCAACTGGGTTGTAGAACAATCAGCATACAAAAAGGCCGGCGAGCTAGCATCTTCAGCTAAAGTTTTTGCACAACCAGCGTGTGACTGGGTACAAAGTCATCCAGGAACAGTTGTTACCGCTGCTTCTATAGCAGCAGTATTGACAGCAGCATTAATTGCAAAAAAACTATATTCAGCCGCAACCAATAACGACAACTGGGTTGATTCTGACATCTACTTGAGTCACAATCAAGGCACAAAAAAACAATGCAAATACAATACTTCAACAGGCGAAATCGTAATTCAAACATCAGATGATGTTAGTTTGAACGAAGCTTTTCAAGGTTTATCAGAAAGCAGCGATGGTTGGGTTGACTCTGTTATTTACATCAGCACAACACAAGGCCAGCACAGAAAATGTAGACTCAACACCAATACCGGAACAGTTGTAGTCCAACCAAGTTAATAACACAACTTAGTTAATAAGAAGTTGGAATTCATTTTCCAGCTTCTTGTTAATAATATAATTTATATATAGCTTGTGCTCTATTAAAGTTTAACTAAAAAAATCGAGATAGTAGGTAAAATGAAATTTAAAATTTTTGTAGCAGCAATAGTTTTGTTCTTTTTTTTCAACTCTCAGCCAAAACAAGAAACACAGCGAATACAAAACCAAGAGAGTTCTGACCAAAAAAGAAAATACCACACAAACATACAAAGAATAAATGGAGAGGCAAAACCAACGGGGTTTTTAGAATCTGTAAAAGAACACCCTATTTTGTGGGTAGCAGGTACGGGAGTTGTTTTATACACAGGCGCTCTTTTATGCACTGTATATTATGTTTACGATTGGTGGAAAAGCCTTGGAAAATAATAGCTTATTTTTAACAATATGGGGGCAACAATGAAAAATAAAATAAAAGCACTGTTACTTATGTTTTCGCTTTTGTCGGCTTATACAACCGTACAGCCAAAGGCAAATCCTGAAAGCTTGTCTACTGGGCAAATTTTAGGAACTCTGTGCATGCGCGCGGGAAGTTCTATGCTCGGTGGAACTTTAGATGGATGTGGATACACCTTGAATGCTTCATGGGAAAAAATTAAAGAGAATCCTGTTATGTTCCCACTTGCATGTATTGGTTGTTGGCATACAGCAAAGTTTTTATGGCGACGCAGACCAGGGATTAAAACAAGAATCTCTGTATACTGGAGAAAAACATTCGGATAATAAAAAACCCTGGGTTAATCCAGGGTTTTTTATTGCTAAACAATTGACACTTCTGCCTCTTCCAGATATAGATTAATATTAGTATTCATATCTAAAAACCATCTAAAAAGGAGCTACTCATGATTGGTTTTGCAACGGCTTTTGGTCTCATTTCAATTTCTGTAATTTTTATCGGTCTAAAGTTTTTCAAAGAACAAGGCTTTTTCAACATTCTACGAATCATTTTGGTTTCTACTTTCATTGCAGCTCTTATCCCCATGATAAACTACTGGGCGGTACAATCTTGGCAAACAAAACCACAGCGCTTTTCAAATCTGACAAATTATCCAGAATTAAACAAGCTATACGATGAATGGAAAAACGAGAGCAAACAAATAGATGGATGGCTTAATACTGGAAACTATAAGAATGTTTCACAAAGAGAGTCTGACACCAGACAAAAATATGAAGATGAGCTCAAAAAGCATGAACAAAACCACGACAAAGCATTCTTTACCATTTCATCAATCATTGGAACATCAGCTATTTTAATTGGTGTGGCCTTACAAACAATCGTGCTTACTCCTGCATATGTTGTTGGCGGAATTGTTTGTCTTTCTATGGGATATTACAAATATTGGGACAGAATTGCGGCAGGGGCTCGATTCTTTTCATTCTTAATTCTCTTGATATTGGTTATTGGCCTAGGATATAAATTTTCAAAAAAAGAAGATCTGTTCTAAAAAAGGAAAACCATTATGTATTTTGACATTATAATTCCGGTTATCGTTGTTCTATGTGTTTTAGCTATAGTATTACTTCTTGGAGGGTTTATAAACTTGAAAGGTTTTATAAAATTCTTAAAGGCCTCGTCTTTAACCTTCGCAATTATGATACTAATTCCAGCTGTAACCTATTGGGGAATTCAAACATGGATGCCAGACCCAAGAATTAATTCCCCATACTACGAGGAACTCAAAACGCCTTACAAAGAATACACAAGACTAAATGATGAGCTTGTTAAAAAATACGAATCCGAAAAACAAGAAAATCGAAAAAAAGGAAAATATATTCCCAGTTCTCACGCTGTTCTTGCACACAGAAAAGAACATGCAACCAATACAAAAATAGGACCAAGGTATACAAAAGAACAAAAAGAATTTCATATTCCGCCACAAGAATCTCCATACTTAAAAGATTTTTCTTCTGGGTTGCGAAACTTATATAATAAACGAGAAGAGGCCTACAATGATTACAAACAAAAATTAGAAAAAATAGAAAAAACATACGACCTTGTTTATTTTGCTGTTTATTCTGTTATTGCAACCATAAGCATTATAGCGGGAATAGTAACAACCGTTACCATGGTTGGAACAGGATTTTTGGTTGGCGGAATATCATGCCTTTCTATGGGATACATAAATTATTGGGACAGACTTGGGGCTTTATTAAGACTTTCATCGTTACTTTTAATTCTAATAATTTCAACAATTTTTGGTTATTGGGTTTCAAGAAGAAAAAAAATATTATGAAAAAACTAATATCAGCTAAATTTTTAATTTTATTTTTCATATTTTTTTCACAATTAATACACCCAACATCTAGAAAAGACCGTTTAAAAAACGCATCAAGGCTTGCCCAACAAAGAAAACATGAACAGGCTGGAGACGTCTACAGGGCAAACAATCAGCCAGCAAATGCAGCATATGAATACAAAAAAACAGGAAAACATGAAAAAGCTGGCGACGCCTATAGTAGTTATAAAAACTACGAAAGCGCTGGCCCAGAATATAAAAAAGCACATAAGTATAAAAAATCTGGTGATGCGTTTAAAAAATCTGGCGATGAGTTTAAACATAAAAACCAACCTGCAAATGCGGCATTCAGATACGAGTGGGCCGGAGACAGTTATCATGATGGGAAATTATACAACCTATCTAAAAACGCATACAAGCTTTCTGGCGATATGTACAAATACGAGCTAAAAGTAGCCACCGCTAGCCAAAAAACAATTGAGCTTTTAAAAACAAAGGCCAACAAAATGGTTAAAATGTACAAAAAGGCTAAAAGATATGACCTTGCAGCACTGGCCAAAAAATTTAAAAATAGGTTAGAAAAAAAGTGGGAAAAGATAAAAAAAGGACTAAAAAAAGCCGGCAATCAAGTTGAAAAACATTGGCCAAGCATATTGTGGCACGGAGTTTTTGGATGATAAAAAAGGAAAAATTATGAGTTTATTAAAAGAATTTAGAAAAGATTCCTATTGGATTCAATTGATGGTCGGAATTTCAATGTTTTCTCAAGGATTATACCAAGCCGCTAAATCCATAGGAAAAATACCAAACGGCACAATAATGTTATTTGGCGTAAGTATATGCTTTGGAATTTTATTCGCAATATACAAAAAAATTTCGTTGGTAACAACAATAACTATGACAACTCTTATGGGATTAGGCCTTGTTCTCTCTATAGTAGAGCTTTACAAATACAAACTATTCGGCTTGATACGCTTATTGTTTACAGCCTTGTTATTGGCAAGCACAGTATGTATATTGATACAAGGGCCAAAAGCGTTAGTTAAAAAGTAGTAAAAAACAAAATACTAAAACCGAAAAAAGCACGTCTAAGCTGGCGTGCTTTTTTGCGCCTACAAAAAAGACAAAAATCCAGTATGATTAACAATGTCATATTTTGATTTTTATTTTTTTGATAGGTTCACCATGAAATCTTTAGATATACGTAAAAAATTTTTTGACTTCTTTATAAAAAATAACCATACAAAAGTTGAAAGCTCATCATTAATTCCAGCAGAAGATCCAACCTTGTTGTTTACAAACGCTGGAATGAATCAATTCAAAGACGTTTTTTTGGGCAAAGAAAAGCGTAGCTACAAAAGAGCAACCTCTATTCAAAAATGTGTCCGCGCGGGCGGAAAACATAATGACTTAGACAACGTTGGATTTACAGCAAGACACCTGACATATTTTGAAATGATGGGAAACTTCTCATTTGGAGATTATTTTAAAAAAGAAGCTATTGAATTTGCATGGAACTTTCTTACAAATGATATGGGGCTAGAAAAAGATAAGCTACACGCAACCGTATATCAAGATGATGACGAAGCATACGATCTTTGGCACAAGCATATGGGCCTACCAAAAGATAAGGTTCACCACAGAGGAGCCAAGGATAACTTTTGGCAAATGGGAGACACAGGACCTTGCGGCCCATGCTCTGAAATTCATTACGACAGAGGGCCAAAGTACGGTGAGTTTGATCTTGATAATGGAGAACGGTTATTTGAAGTTTGGAATTTAGTTTTTATGCAATTTAACCGCCAACCAGATGGAACCGACTCACCACTAAAAAAAACAGGCGTTGACACAGGAATGGGCTTTGAAAGACTTGCTATGGTAATGCAAGACGCTGATTCTGTTTATGAAACAGACTTGTTAATGACAATCATAAAACGAACAGAAGAGCTTACTGGAATCTCTTACAACAAAGATGAAAAAACAAAAGCCGCATTTAGAGTTTTGGCCGACCACACGCGCTCAACATCATCGATTATATCAGACGGTGGAGCTCCATCAAATGAAGGCCGCGGTTATGTTCTTAGAAAAATCATTCGGCGCGCAGCTCTGTTTGCACAAAAACTTACAGACAAAAATATAATTCCAGAGCTTGCTAAAACATTCATAAACTCAATGTCCACTGTTTACCCAGAACTTAAAAAAAATGAAACGTTAATTCTTAGCGTTTTAAATAGTGAAGTTGAAAAGTTCTCAACAAACTTAACACGCGGACAAGCAATTCTAAAAACATATTTGAAAGAAAGCGAGAAAGATAAAAAAATAACTGGAATTCAAGCCTTTAAGCTTTATGACACATATGGATTTCCAACCGAACTAATTATTCTGCTTGCCAAGGAACATGGTTACAATGTCGACATGGTTGGATTTGAAAAAGAAATGGAAAAACAACGCAAACAGTCTAAAAAGAAAGAAAATAGCCAAGACGCTCTGACAATAAACTTGATAGAAGAAGTTGCGGAAGAATTTGAATTTACCGGTTATAAAGAGCATGTATCTAGCACCAAGATTACCACACTGATACAAGACAATAAAATTGTTAAAAGCATTCAAGCCGGCCAAACATGTTGGGTTATTACACAAAAATCACCTTGCTATGTGGAAAGTGGCGGTCAAGTAAGTGATATTGCATGGTTTGAAATTGATGGCAAAAAAATAGAAATTGAAAATCTTAAGAAAATTGATGGAATTGTAGCATCAAAAATAACAACACCAAAAAACTTAACCGTCAATCAAGAAATAACCATGCACGTTTGCCCACACATAAGAAATGCAATAATGCGCAACCACACCGCAACACACCTTCTTCAGTCTGCGCTAAGACAAGTTTTGGGCGAAAATGTAAAACAGGCAGGGTCTCTTGTTTCTTCTGATTATCTGCGATTTGACTTTACTTACCATAAAAACGTAACTCCAGAAGAAATAAAAGAAATTGAAACAATCGTTAACGCAAATATTTGGGAAAATGTAAAAACCAATATATACGAAACAACCTACGACCAAGCAACCAAAAAAGGGGTTATTGCGTTTTTTGGTGAAAAATATAATCCAGAAAAAGTTCGTGTTGTAGAAGTTACAGGAATATCCGCAGAGCTTTGCGGTGGAACACATGTTGAGGCAACAGGTGACATTGGCGCATGTAAAATTACAGAGATCTCTGCGCTTTCTGCAGGACACAAAAGAATTTTTGCAGTCACAGGTTTAAAAGCCCTTGAGTTATTCCAAGACTGTTTTGGAGCAGTAAAAGTTTTATGCCAAGAATTTAAAGTAAAACCTGAAGAAGTACTAGGATCTGTCTCAAAGCAAAAAGATCTGTTAAAAGATTCGATATTAGAAATACGAAAATTAAAAAAATCTCTTCTTGCAGATAAAATCCCACAGTTTCTTGAAAGCATCAAGTCTGTCAACGAAGTTCCATTTTTATACTTAGAACTTGATGGCACAGGACAAGACGAAATTAAAGAGCTTGCAAAAAACCTAAACCAGAAAAAGCCTGGCCTGTACTTCTTGGTCAACAAAAGCAATTCTGGAGCATCATTTTTTGTAACTCTTGATAAGGCCCTAAAGAATAAAATCGATTTAAAAGAGTTTAGCAACTGGCTAAAAAACACGCACCAAATGCGTGGCGGAGGGTCTGACACCCTTGTCCAAGGAGGAACAAAAAGCATTCCACAAGACTTGGAAAAATCTATTATAGAATGGCTAGGTAAAAATGCGATATAGAATTATTAGAATTTTGGCATTAGTCTTTATTGGAAGTCTGATTTCTATAATTATTAGAAGCTGCTAGTCAGCTTTCTTCTTCCAACATAGAACAACCCGCTTTTTCAATTTCTGATAGCTCATCCAACATGCTTTACGCTACCACTCTAGCAAAAAATCAGCAGAATTTTGCAATTCCAAAACCTATAGATCCTTCCAGTCGTCCATCTGTAGAAAAAGCATTTCCGCCTCATCTTGTGCCTCTATGTATTGACCGTCCAACTCAGGCGGAAGAAAATCAAAATAAGCCCGGTGTTCTTTTTGTACCCTGCAAAGAAAAAAATTAATATACTCTCTGCGACACATTCCCCCTGTTGCACGATTCACCCTAAAACTCTTGTAGTCATCAATAAACTCCATACAGACACAAAACAAACAATACTTCCTAAACACAGATTTTATACAACAACCACAACAAAAAACCCTTCCAAGCAAAGAGGCCTCTTGTTCTTTAGGGCAACCTATTCCGCGAGTCTCTAATAAGTAACGCCCAAGAAACTGCTTAAGGATTGTTCGCATAGCGCTGTCTGCTCCACAGAAACCACAAGAATGAAAACGTCTAGCTTTAAAGTCTACGGTGTCACCTGCTAACAAGGAAAAACTAACAAACATTATTAGAAAAAATATGACATTTTTTTTCATAAAAACACTTAATCAATATAAACTATTAGAAGATTTTACTACGATGAATATAGCATGATAAAACTTAAATTTTAAAATCCATGGGGAAATTACATGAAAAAACTTTTATTAATTTTTTTATCTATTTTTTTCATGCAAGCACATTCTGCCGAAACAGGAAAATTAGGATTACAACTTTTACGTTTTGCTCTTGGAGAACACAATAGAAAAATGAGACTTATTGACTATCGGCTTTTGTATTCAGCCGCAACAGGTAGCTTACACGGTGCAAAAAAAGCTATTGAACACGGTGCAAATGTTAACGCAATAGGAATACTTGAATTAACTCCACTACATTTGGCATCAGCAAGCTTGAATACAGAAATGGTATTCTTGCTTACATCTCATGGGGCAACGCCAAACTCAAAAGGAATAAACAAGCTTACACCAAGTGATCTTGCAGGGTTAGAATATGCAGAATTAGAATGTTATGGAGAACCAACAGAGCAAGACGATATTGCATTAGAACAGATATTAGCAATTCTTCATGGTGAAGATATAGACGCGCCTGCAGAAAATTCTTTTAAACCACCAGCCCTAGAGAGACAAATCCAATTTGATAGCAGTTGTTTAAGCAAGCGGTCACCAATTAGAGTTCTTCCGTAAAGAGCTTATTCTAAGTACTACAATATTGTTTGAGAACATCCAGGCCACAAGTAATAAATGCAAACTCTCTGTTAGAACAAGGATAATCGGCTAAAGAAAAAACCTCTTTAAAACTCAACGTGCGCTCAGTTTCTTCCATACACATACCACAACAATCAACAAACCCAGGAATAGGAACTTGTTCAGCTTTAGCTCGGCAAGAAAATAATCCTTGCCTAAGAGCGGCGGTGTATCTTTGCATTATCCTACCCATCTGTGTACTCTCCATACGTTTTTTATAGGCTGCCAAATGAACATCAGAATCACCGTCAATACCTCTTATCTTATTATCATCTCTAATCGCTAACACGGTTACCTCCAAAGCATTTGACAAAAGATTGTCCAAAAAGTCATTTTGATCGGAAGAAAAGCAACCTTCCTGAACAACTAACAACTCTTTTAATGAAAGAAGCCTTTCGTGATGACTACACAAAAATCCCTGCACGGCTCCGCCAGAATATAAAATATCATAAAATGAAAAAACAGAGCCTAATAAATCTTTTGCCAAAGCATCTTCTTCAGAAACAACAACCCCCGCTGGTCTTAAAAAAGTAGAACCAAGAAAAATAAAAATTATAAAAAACAGATAATTTTTTTTCATAATAACGCCCCCATAAAAAATTAATTTGAAAGTTTAGATTCAGGCCTTTTATACATCAAGGCTTTTTATAAACTTCTGTTGCAACATCAACTCTTACATCATCCGGCAAAGAATTTATAAATGAATCAATATCACCTTCAATCTCTTTTTCAACTCCCACCAAAAAGCCAACAACATCACCTTTTCTAGATGTAAAAAATAACTGATCTGCTTGCATTATTTTTCCAGAATAACCAACACACCTACAATCTAACAATGAAATTAACCTTCTTTTTCTAATAGACCCACAGCAACACGAAAATAAAATAGGCCAACAACCAGAATAAAATTTTGCTGAAGGTATTTTTTCTATAACATCACAAAGGTCAGACAAAACCTCTAGTCTCCTATTCGCGCCAGATTTCACCATAGCAAGCTCAGGACAGTCTGCCGCTCCAGGGCGTGGTTGAAAAGCCTTTCCGACAGTTAACTTTCTAGCTTGGCTTGTAAGCCTTTGAAGCTCAACCGCAGCCTTCCACTCTGGATGTCTACCTCGACCTAACAAAAAATCTGACTCGCTATATGGCTCTTCTTCATAACCAGCGTGCAATTCATCACCATAAAAAAGAAAAGAATCCCCCGCATAAATAAAAGGATTGCCAACATAAAGAAAAAAGAAAACCAAAATATTTTTTTTCATATAACCAACAATTTGTTAAATAAAAAAACCACCGAATTTTAAATCAGTGGTTTTTACAATTTAAAGATTTATGTTGTCTCACGCCTTCCACTAGCATGATACCTAGAACCTCTAAGCATTTGGCTTCCAACCAAACGCTGTATCTGTAATTTACCACTCTCCTTAATAAGTCTTTTAACACGTTCTGTAGACATAAATTGAACTTCTTTCCTAAGCTCTTTTACAAAGGCCTCCGTAAGAAGGTCATGCTCTATTCTATTAAGATCAGTAGCATCAACAGAACGACACCCCTTTCTAAAACCAGCATATAAATCTTTCATTTCAGTCAAAAGCTGAGAAGCCTCATCTGAAAAACTAGCAAGAAACGAGCCTTGTACTTTTTCTCTTACCAAGTGATGGCAAACAGCAAATCTTCTTTTCATTCGATCTATTAATGGACTTGGCTTGGGAACACAGCAACACCTTAACAAACAACACCTTTCGCGAAGCTCATCCGCGATCCTCTCCTGCTCTTTTTGCTCAAAAGCCAATATTAGAATATCAAGACGATTAAGCTCTTCTTCGAGCTCCCCACAAAGAGGACTTATGTCATCGTCCATAGAGGCTCGCTTAATTGCCGCCTCAAGCAGTACAGTTGGCGGAGCTTCAATACCATCCGCTTCTAGACTCCTTTCCGGAACAACTTTTGCTGCACCACAAATATCAAAACAAAAAGGGAAAAGGGTTAAAATCAAAAACATCTTTTTCATAATAAAATTACCTCCAAATTGTACTATAAGTCATAATTAGCATTAATAATAAGCATGTTTTTATATTAGCGCGCATATTACTAATTGTCAGATTATCGCTATTCTTTTGTACAACTTTTCTCAAGTAAAGCAACTGCATCAAATACCATTTTTTCAACAGCCTCATCAGACTCTGAAAATGACCTTAAAACGTAATTGCTGACGTCATTTCTATCATCAGGGCGCCCAACACCACAGCGAATTCTCCAAAAATCACTACCCACATATGTGATGATTGATTTCAGGCCATTGTGTCCACGTGCGCTTCCACCTAATCTTTCTGTAACTTTTCCAAAGTCTTTTTCTATTTCATCATGTACAACAATAATATTTTCTGGCTTTATTCCCTTTTTTTGTAAAAATGGAACAACTTTGCCGGAAGAATTCATAAATGTTTGTGGTTTTATAAGAATAATTTTTTTACCGTTGCAGAGAATCTCTGCAATTTCCATAATGTCTTTTGTTTCCCAGCGAGCTCCAAACCTATCGGCAAAAACATCTAATACCAAAAACCCTATACTGTGACGAGTATTATAATACTTTGCACCAGGGTTTCCTAAGCCAATAATAGCTTTAATATTTTTTTCTTCATCCATCTACAATCCCCTTTATCGAATTAATAATAAATTCAGAAACATTAAACAACTCTATTTTATTACTTTTCTTCATTAATGGTATTGTATTTGAAACAAAAATCTTTTCAAAATCGCTACTCTCTATATTATCAAACCCATCACCCGAAAAAACAGAGTGTCCAAAGTAGCCATACACATCGCAAGCACCCCGCTTTTTAAGAGCATTGTAAACCTGTATTGCAGTCTGTCCAGAATCAACAATATCATCGACCACAATCATGGCCTTTTTAGAGCAACTTCCACTAATGCACTCAATGTGTACCCCGTTATTTTCGGTCCGCTTTTTACTTGCTAGAACAATAGAGCAGCCCAATATTTTTGCGACTTCAGATGCCCGCCCTTCTGCCCCTTTGTCTGGTGCAACAATTGATATTTGATTAAGAAGGGAAAAACTCTGTTTTATTTTTTCTGCAATCACGCCCGACAATGAAAAATTATGGTAATCAATAGAGAAAAGCTCGGCTATTTTTTCCGAATGGGCTTCGAACATTATAACTCGTGTAACCCCGGCTACCTCCAATAATTTTGCTATAAGCTCCATTCCACCGTCTTTGTCTCGCCTTACATATCCAAAATATGGAAAAACGGCCACAATGTTTTTTGCCCCATTACGCTTTAGATTATTAACAAGCAGCAAAAAATTAAGAAAATTTTCATGAATAGGCATAAAAATAGATTCAACTACAAAAACATTTTTTCCATTTACCAGTAAAGGATCAGATACTGCAACAGACGTCTCGCTATCTGAAAACCTCTGCACCTCTGAAACAACAAGCTTTTTACCAAAAGAATCGGCAACTTTTTTCGCTATTCCGGTTAAATCATTCAGCGTTACTATTTCAAAATCTTTGCAAATCACTCTAAACCTAAAAGGGAACATGGCCAACGGCTTTTTACAACTCATTGACCATGTTTCACCCTATTTTAAAAAAATTATTCTCGTAAGAATCAATTTTTATTGTTTTTTTTGTCTTCTTTTTTGCCGTATTTTTCTTTAAGAGCGCCATTAATCTCTTTTGTAATATCGCATGATTTTTTATCATAATAAAGAACTCTAAGAGCGCCACCAGGCATTTCGCCACAAACAAAAGAATGGTTGTTTTTCTCTGCATACGCCTTAACAGACTTTAAAACACGCTTGTCCATATCGTTTTCTAGTCTCTGTGCTGACAACTGCAACTCATACTGTGCTGCCTTTTCTGTACTTTGAACGTCAGCCTCAAGCTTTACAATTTTTTGCCTGGCCTCTTCTTTGCCTTTTTCATTTGTTACACTGCTTTTTGCTTGGGCATCTTTGATAGCCTCATCACGATTTTTACGAGCATCGTTAACTTTTCCTATTTCAGCTTCTTTCTTCTTCTCAAACGAGGTCACCAAATCATGAGCCCAAGTTTTCATGTCTTGCATTTCTTCGTAGTTCACAACTTTAATATCAGAGTCCGCCCTTAACGCACCAACAAGAAAAACGCTCAACAATGCTGCAAATAATTTTTGTGATTCCATAACAAAATTTCCCTTCACAAATTAAACAAATAAAAATCTTAATCACAGAGACTTAGGGTACATTTTTTGGTTTTTAGCGTCAATCTATAACAACCAGATTTAACCCGGCACTTTAGGCCTCAATTAATTTTTTCAACCACAAGTGCATACAACTTACAGTCAAAAAACTTTTCATTTTTTTTAACCGATTTTTTAAACATACCCTCACATGTAAATCCACACTTTTCTAGCACTCGTGCCGCCCGCAAATTTTCAACTAAAACATGGCCATAAATTCTAGAAAGCATTAATTCTTGTATACCAAAATCACAAACTTTTTTTATAACCTCGGCCATGATTCCTTTTCCCCAGTAAGGATTCGCAATCCAATAATTAATTCTTGCTTTTTGTTCTAGAATGTCTATAAAACGCACAACTCCAACCAATTCATTTTCGTTGTTTCTTATAGCGAAAACGACCTCTGTTGAGTTTTCTTGATTGGTGCCTCTTAAAATAAACGCCTTGGCGTCCTCAATAAAGTATGGATAAGGAACCTCTGCCATCCACTGAGAAACCTGTATATCATTCAAACAAAATACAATACGTTCAGCGTCTTCCATTTCCAATGGCGACAAAAAAATACTTTCATTGATTTTAATCTTAGTCGGATACATTAAAAAACCTCTCATTTAACAAGCGCATAAACCTTTTCGTCCAAAAATACTCCATCTTTTTTCACGTTCTTTTTAAGAATACCCTCCAACTCAAATCCACATTTTTCCAAGACTATTGTGGAGGCTATATTTTTTAAAAATACACAAGCATAAATTCTAGAAAGTCCAAGCGATTCAAAAGCAAAGGCACTCGCTGCCTTTACAGCTGCTGTCATAATGCCTTTTCCCCAATAAGGCTTTCCCAGCCAATACCCAATTTCTGCTTTTTGATTTCTAATAATATTATGAAACCCAACAACGCCAATCAATTTGCCATCGTGATTTCTAATAGCCCATACACAATTTTTTTCTATATCCTTAGAAATCCAACTAAAAAAAAATTTAAAATCTTCCTGATGATATGGAAATGGAATACGCAAAGTATTTTTATAAATATCTTTTTCATTCAAATAAATAACGACATTTTTTTCGTCCGATTCATTTAGCTCCGACAAAAAAACATCTTTATTAATAATAATTTTAGATAGGCTCATATTGTCTCCAATAAAAAAAAGAAAAACCGTTGCTAATAACTTTTATATCCAAACCTATATTTTAAACAACTTTTTATTGAAAACACTGAATAACACTTCATCCAAAACAGTAAAAAAGGCGGCGACAAATGTCACCGCACAAAATAGAATATTAATTTTTATTTTTTCTTACCGACAGCCCCTTTTCCAACAAGCCATTGGCCGGCGCCCTTAGCTGCATCAAAAGCACTCCAAAGAGTGCCTAAAGAAAACAAACCTGCTTCCTCACCTGCATCCGCAACTTCAGGAGCAATGCGCACAAACCTTCTATTCATATAATTCGCACCAACTCGACGAAGCTTTCGCACCTGTTCTGCGCCACCCTCACGCCCAGCGACAGCTGTAACTTGGGCTTGAACAACGGTTGTAAACCAAGCTTCTGGTTCCTCGCCAGGAAAAGGAGATCTCAGTTCCCGCTCAACTTCTGCGTCACCTTCTCTCACAACAAACTCACCATGAGTTGAAGCACAGTAAGAAGATAAAGAAACTAAAGAAATCATTAAAGATAAAAATAAGATTTTTTTCATAAAAGCTCCTGTTGTAAGAGTAAAAAATATATGTGTGGTTAGAAAAATGATAACGCTATAATTTTTGTTGTCAAAAAATAGGCCCAGTAAAAACTAGACCTATTTATAAATTTGGTGGAGGCGATGGGAGTTGAACCCATGTCCGCACTACTTCAAACCGCAAGCGCTACATGCTTATTCTCTGAACATACATACGCATCTCCTCAGAGACCCAGATTGATGCACACGCCGGTTTTGTAATACAAAGCATGTTACAAAAACCAAAAAACCTTGCATACTTTGTTCTGTCTAATTTTAATACGAGTTAGTAGAGCCGACAGAAAAATCTACTAACAAGTCCTATTCGGTTAAGCGGCTGCTGTGCCGAAAGGAAGACGGTTTACGTCTGCATTTATAGTTTGATTGCTTGTTTAACGAGCACACAAACAACGCTCGGCATGCTCTTGTTGCTATTGGCAACACGTCGAAGCCGTTACGCCCCCAAAAATTTCAAAAATCTTAAATCTAATTCAAATGCTATCACACTTGTTACGCTTGTCTACTTTTTCAAAAGCACGTTATAAAAGTATACCTCATCGCCATGTTCTAACAAACTAACACAGCTATAAAGATCCATTGTTCCATCAGCTTCAGGCAACAGCTTTGTTCCAAAATCCACCCAAAAACAATCTTCACCATCTGAACCTTTAAAGTGAGTTAATTTTCCATGTGCAAAATCACTATCATGCTTACAAATTACACGACAGCTTGCGCCCCCAACAAAATCTTCATCCCTAGGAGAACGAAAAGTCACCATACGCTTCTCAACCATCCAATTCAATGACGCAAGGCGGACAAGTCGCATACTAGGCTCAGACGCTCCAAAGCTATAGACACCGATAGATAAAACAAAAAGTAAACTTAATAAATATTTCTTCATATTTGTAAATCCGCCACTAAAAAATAAAAGTTAAACATATCTAAATTGTACACCAAGTATTTCTATTTGTAAAGATTTAAGTCGTGCTTACCGTCCAACAACCAACATTTTTTCAAATAGATCTTGCCCCCCGAACAACATGTATGCATCCGGATCCTTTTTCGCATTAAAAAAAACATGTTGCCCTTCTGCAATAACTTGAACAACAATACCATAAGAAAGTTCACCTAAAGAGTCTCTTAAAACAACTAATTTTCCAATATCACGCTCTCCTACTAATCGATCAGACACGACCCCCAACTTTTTCATAGCAGCCAGCTTTGCTTTTCTTACAAGGCGCCCCACCAAAGGGTGTGAAATATCCTCAATAAATACAACTCTTGTATGTGGACAAATTTTAACAGGAGCGTCCATAGTAAAAATACTTGATGAAAAAATAAGAAAAAAAACTATGAAGCTAAATAATATCACACCGTTTTTGACTAACATTCTTATCCTAAGAATATGATTAATAATTTTTATTTTGCCAACTTCCAAAGTTTAATTCCAAGGTCTCTGTTTCTATATATCGTAAAACCCCATCTATCGGGCTCAAACAAAACTACAAACGTTCCCTCCCCGTGCATTCCAACACTATCAATTTGCCCATATTGATAGCAAAGACCCTTGGACGGACTGTCCCAAACAACAACGACTCGTCTCTCTAGATCTTCTGGCACAACGGGGTCAACATAAATCCGCCCCTGTGATGCAAGCATAAAAAAAGCAGCCCGACGAAGAAACTTTCCAGTCAATGGATGAGTAATAACCTTTGAAAAAAAACAAAGAGTAAAAAGCGTTATGGCAAAAAACCTTAATACAGTTGCTCTAACCATTATTTCAAAATCTCAATGAATATCGTTAACGTAAAAATGAACAAAATAAAATAGACACATAAAGCCCTTAGACCTTTAATATCAATTAATATACATTTACGAATTTACAATTTTGCACAACAAAAGTATCCTAAAATTATACCGTTTTTCGTTTAAAATACGAGGTTTTTTATGATTAAAAAATTCATTTTTGTTGTTGGCGGAGTTATGAGCAGTGTTGGTAAGGGAGTAACCTCTTCTTCAATTTCAGCAATATTAAAATCCCATGGCTACAAAACCACAAATATCAAATGCGACATGTACGTTAACATCGATGCTGGGACAATTCGGCCAACTGAACATGGCGAGGTGTTTGTAGGAAGCGATGGAATTGAAGCAGATCAAGATCTTGGAAACTATGAACGTTTTACACTCAACACAATGTCTGCCGAAAACTACATAACAACAGGACAAGTTTACCAAGAGGTCATACGCAAAGAAAGAAACTTGGAATATAAAGGGGAAGACGTTGAAGTTGTTCCTGATGTTCCAAATGAAATTATTCGCAGAATTAAAAATGCACAAAAAACAAGCAATGCAGAAATAACAATTATAGAGTTTGGAGGAACAATTGGAGAATACCAGGTTCTTCTTTTTCTTGAAGCTGCACGAATTATGAAAATTGCGAACCCAGAAGATATAGCATTTGTCATGGTAAGCTACTTGCCACTTCCAACATATCTTGGAGAAATGAAAACAAAACCAACACAATACGCTATGAGAAGCTTAAACACAGCAGGAATTCAGGCAGACTTTATTGTAGCACGAGGGACAAAAAGCCTTGACGATAAACGAAGACAAATACTTGCACATACTTGCAACATAAAAGCTGGAAGTGTAATTTCAGCACCAGATGTAAAAACAATTTATGAAATTCCAGAGCTATATAAAAAACAAAATTTTGACGAAAAGATTCTAGAAACTCTGGGTCTAGAATCAAGGGAAAAAAACAAAGCTCCATTCGAAGATCTCGTAAAAAAAATAAAATCCACCAAGAAAATAATAAAAGTTGGCATTGTTGGAAAATACTTCAAAACAGGCGACTTTACTCTAATTGATTCTTATATTTCTGTAATAGAAGCAATTAAGCATGGTGGCTGGGCAAACAATACCAACATAGACTTTATGTGGATAGATGCGGAAAAATTTGAAAAAGACAAAAACGACTTTTCTGAAATAGACCAGTGTAGCGCTATAGTTTGCCCTGGTGGGTTTGGGGAAAGAGGAACCGCCGGAGTTATGAGAGCAATACAACACATTAGAGAAAACAACATTCCGTTTCTTGGCATCTGTTTTGGAATGCAACTTGCTTGCGTAGAATTTGCAAAAAATGCACTTAAAATAAAAAATGCTACAAGCGCTGAATTCAATCCAAAAAGCAAAGATCAAATTATACACGTAAACCCAACACAGACAAAAAACATAAAAGACAACAAATACGGTGGAACAATGCGACTTGGGTCTTATAAAGTTGAATTTGCTCAAGAAAGCATTACACAAAAAGCATATAACTCACCTGAAGCCTCAGAGCGTCATAGACATCGATACGAATTTAACAACAAATATAAATACGCAATAGAAAACGCAGGAATGAAAATTGTTGGAGTAAACCCTGAAACAAATTTGGTAGAAGTTGTTGAGCTGGCAAATCATCCATTTTTTGTAGGTGTACAATATCATCCAGAATTTAAATCACACCCAGAAAATGCACACCCATTATTTAAAAAATTAATTGAAGTCGGACTTAAAACTTAGCAAAACTCTTGCGGAATTTTTTTAACAAGACCTGCAACCCCCTTGGCAGGAAAACTAAATTGGAAAGGACGGTAAACCGCATCTCCTGGTACCGCACTTACAACAACAGATTCAACTTTTTGCCCAAAAGCATTTGTCTCAGACTTAAATCTTTTTACTTGAGCACAAATCCAACGACCCTTAGACCTCAAGGCAACAAACGATCCATTGTCATCAGGCTCAAATGGTTCATCGACACATTCGCTAAAAAGAGCTGGCTCAATAACACTACCAACCGGAACAGGAGGTCTTAAAGATGGAACGTCGTCGGCCAAAATCATTCTCTCCGCCTCTTTTGTTGCCTCATGCATCGGCATTTCGGCCACTCCAACAGCCCCCCGACTTCGCCTCACCAAACGCATAGCCAAACTTAATATTTGTGGCTCTCGCACACAGGGCTCTAGCTCAGTGAAAACTCCTTCAGCAAGACTAACAGCAGGTGCAGCAAAACTCACTACGGGCCCCTCTTCTTTGTCATCAACTCCTACCAAGAACTTCGCCAACCCAGCCAATCGACCACCTGTACAACTTAACCTTTCTGGCAAAGTTTCTTTTTTAACACCCTCATCAGGAGGTAAAAACGCCGCAACAGAATTTATATCATCGGCTCCGGCCAGAAAATCCCAAAGACCTTCACCATCTGGCCAAACAAAGGGCTCCGCAGCGTCATCAGTACCATTAGCTACAGACCCTAACCCCGCATCAAGTGATAAGGCTCGTCTCCTGGGTGAAGATTTTTTACGTTCATCTTCGAGTTCCTCACCATCATGACGACAGGCCCAAACACCTTTATATGGAGGAATTACTAAAACTGATGGTCGTGTAAATCTTCTTTGTGGCCCTCTAGCCACACCCTCAACTTCATCATCATCGCTATATAACAAGTCTGAACCTGCGGGCTCCCCCATTAAAGAAACGGCTACAGCTATTTCTGCAAATGTATCAACAATATCTTGATCTGGATCGGACGAATAACAAAAAACAAAAAACGGGAAAAGAATAAAACAATTTAATTTAATAAAATTCGCCCTCATTTTATCACCCCTCAATTTTGTTCTGATTAACAATTTTTAAGAGTGTATAAAAAAGACCTGTTTAATAACAACAATTTGGCAAAAAAAAACGAAGAAGCTTTAAATTTCTTCGTTTTTAATTATATAAATTTATGTCAATTATTGGTCAAAACCGTATACAACGTCTTCTTTTTTGTTTCTTCCCCGGAAACTTAAGCACCTTTCAACGACCTGCACCGTCAAGAAGCATTGCCAACCTTAAGGGGTAGTCTCTAAAAACGGAAGCATACCACCTAAAATCATTTTTTCTGCCTCTTTTTCTGCTTCACGAAAAGCCTCGGTATCTTCGTCACTCTTACCACGCTCCTTCATTAATAACATGGCCAACCTAGATCTTGTATTTCTTGGAGCGACTGGCCTTACTGGCAACATCAAACCAGAAGCTTCTTCTTCACCCACATCTTTAGCCACCAGCTCCATATCAATAGATCCAGCTCGCTCTCTACTTCCTGGCTCTTCTTTGGCTTCACCATCCCCATCATCACAACCCAAAGCAATCCTTCTACAAGCTACACGAGAGGGCACAAAGCCAACCCCTACCATCACAATAGCTGCAGTTCTATTAACAACAACTTGCGCGGCACCTTTAAACCCATCAGACGCACAACAAAAAAAGGAAAACGTAGAAATGATAAAACAACTTAATTTAACAAAGCCCACCCTCATTCTATAACCCTCAACTTTATTATATTTAATAATATTTTGAGAGTGTATAAAAAAAGATTGTTTAATAACAATAATTTGGCAAAAAAAAATGAAGGAACACGAGGTTCCTCCATTTTAATCTTTATAAATTTATGTCAACTATTCGTCAACTTCTTCTATTTTTGGTCCTCTGCTCTCTTCAACTGTGCCATCTTCTAATGCCCGACGTGCACCAGCCGCTCTTGCGCCATGTTCAGCATCCCACATCCTTTGAAGATCTTCTGGGAGAACAGACATTTCAGCATAAAGAACAAATCTAGGGACTCCATCTCGCCCATCTGCACGAGCAACCTGAACAACTCCTACAGGTGCTACAGCCATTAAAGAAGCTGCCGTAGTGTCAGAAAAACGTGATACCCGACGTCCTAGGCCAAAACGTCTCATAAAATCTGGAAACGCTCCTGCCATAAGTGTCCCCATAAGACCAAAGCCTTGTGTAACCCTTGCGCCTGTTGTTGCTTCAACTCTTTCTACTGTTACCGCTGCGGTCCTTTCTGGCATCCCTCTTAGAAGAGCTAAAACTTCTCCCAGTTGTCCACTCATTACTGTTTGACCTTCTGCCAACGTACCATGTCCACGTCTCAATCCAGACATACATTCTATAGTAGAAGCAACATGAGAATCATGTCCAGTTTGCAAGGCCCTAAGAAGCGCCTCTTGGGCCCTTAAATCTGCCCTTGCCCCTCTTACTTCTTGTTGTGCTCTGAGCATACCCTCTTTAGTTTCACCTGCAACCGTCGCAAGTGCTTCTTGTGCCACACGAAGACGAGCTTCCGCGGCCCTAATATCCTCAGCAAGAGCCTCTTGTGCAGCCAACGCTGTTTCTCCCACGCTTGCAATACTAGCGTGAGTTACCTCAAGCTCCCCCTTCAATCCTGTTTCAACTGCGGAAATACCAGACGCCAAAGCTTCACGTTCAGTATGAGCGGAACGAAATCCAGCTTCAACACCTTTTTGGTGAAGACCAAATTCTGCCCTGTGAGCTTGAATCTCTGCTCGAGCTCCTTGAGCAGCAACTCTAGCGCCACGGGCTTCTCTTTCTGCGGCACTTAATCTTCTCCACAAGTACCAACACCCAACTCCGGCACCAGTACCTACTCCAAGAATAAAACCAACTTTGCTAAAAATTACACACTTTACAAAACCCCAAGCACCACTTTTTTTGTCGCCACTATCCGTTTTAACAAAAACAACTGTAGGCGCGGGAACTGTAACTGCAGGTGCAACAACAGGTGTTTGTGGAACAGGGTTCGACGCAGGTAAAATAGCCCTGGTCGCAAAAAGTAAACATAAAAAAATTGCTTTGATAGAAAAGTTTTTCACAATAACCTCCAAGTTATTAAAAACTAACAAAATAAAACTCTAATCAACTAATACTAATTGTATCAAAAGCTAGGATTTTTTCCAGCTTTTTCGCAAATAAAACTTAGTAGGCCTTTTTTTGTTGGACAAAATATAAGCCTTCTATTAACATAAAAATATATTATAAGTTGAGCTAGTATGTAAAATCATACCATATGTAAAGAACCAAAATGTTTGTAAAATCAAAAAACAAATTTCTCTGAGCTTTTTTACCATTTATTTTTTATACAAGTGTTTTTTCACGCATACAGGAATGCAATACAATAAAAAACCTTTTAGATATATCACAAAAATTTGACCCTAAAACAACTCTTGTTGTCTGCGACGTCGACAACACGCTTATAAAATCAACAACAGAAATTGGTAGCGACAGATGGTTTGATTACATGTTAAAAAAACACCAAACAGAAGGAACACAAAATGTTGGAGCCTTTAAAACAACCTTTTCAGAAAACATTTATAAACAATTTGAAATCGAAATGAAATGTGTAGAACCATGTACACAATCAGTCATAGAAGAACTTGAAAATAGTGGATATAGAATCATGTGCCTAACAGCCCGCACCCCAGAATTCTTGAGCAAAACTCTAACGCAACTAGAAAGCTCTGGAATAATCTTCCACAACAAAACATTTCCACAACAATGCCACTTTAACAATCTTGAATATCCATGTATGTATAAGAATGGGATATTTGGGGTGAATGAAAACAACAAGGGGACAGCTTTATTTCTTCTTTTGGATGCAAACAAATTCTATCCTAAAACAATCGTCTTTATCGACGATAGAGAAAAATACCTAAAGCAGATAGAAGAAATTGCCAAGAAAAAAGGAATAAACTTTGTAGGATTGCGCTATTCTTGTTGTGACAACAGGGAATCAATTTTCGATCAAAATGCTGCAGACAAAGATTACGAAAAGCTTATTTCACAAGAAAACCAAACATACAACCAAAAACAACCTTAGTATGCTTAGTCTGCACAACTAAAGGCCCATGGACATTGATTTGTTACAAAGCTTTTCGCTTTGGACAAATTAAGATAAAAGCTCTACAATTTAAAGTCCGTTTTAATTTTATTAATATTTTTTAATTTCATACTATTACAAGGAAATAGGTTTTTATGAAAATGCAATTCAAGTATCTTTGTGCTCTTTTTATTTTTCTACTTTTTTCTAGCACATCTCCACACATCCAAGAGAGTGATTCTATAGAAGATTTATTACAAGAAGCAAAAAAATATGATCCGGAGAAGGTTCTTGTTGCCTGCGACATTGACCAAACATTAATGATGTCTACAAGGGAATTTGGCGGAAACCCTTGGTTTGTACATATGGTTCAACAAAAAATGGCACAAGGAATGAGCAATACTGAAGCGATTCAATTAACCTTGCCAGAATACTTTTATGCACAATTCAGAATCAACATGCAAACAGTTGAGCCATGCACAGCACAAGTAATAAGACAACTAAAACAAGACGGATACAATGTAATATGTCTAACAGCGCGCTCAGCAGAACTATTATATAGAACACATATACAACTTGAAGGAATAGGAATTGATTCAAACAACGACAATTTTAAAAAATACTGTTTCTTTAATGATCTCGTTTGGCCATGCTTGTATTTAAATGGAATTCTTGGGGTAAAAGATAACCACAAAGGCGAAGCACTATTCCGATTTTTAGACATTAATAAAACACAATTTGAAGCTGTAATTTTTATAGACGACCAAGAAAAATATTTAAAACAGGTAGAAGGGTCTGCGGCAAAAAGGGATGTAGAGTTTGTTGGTTTGCGTTATTCAAAGTGCGACGAATTATCAAAGAACTTTAATCCAGATCTTGCTGATGAAGAATATGAAACGTTTATCGCACAAGAAAGATTAGCCGCACAGGCTTAAACTCTTCTTAGTAAATACAATTTTAAAGCCCTATAGCGTTAATTTGTTATAGGGCTTTTTGATTTGATAAATTTGCGATAGAATAAAAAAAATTATAAAAAAATTAAAAAGGAGAAAAAATGAATATTGTATGCTTTTATGAAAAAGAATGGGAAAAAGAATATCTTGAAAAACAACTTTCAACCGATAAAATCACATTTCTTTCTGGAACAGTTCAAGATCATCCAAGCGTTTCTGATAACAACGCAGAAATTTTGTGTGTTTTTGTAAATTCATGCATCGGAAAAGAAGAATTAAAACGATTTAAAAACGTAAAATTAATAACAACACGATCAACAGGCTTTTGCCATATAAAAACTGAAGAGTTAAAAAGTAAAAAAATAACGGTGTGCAACGTGCCTTCGTACGGACAAAACACCGTCGCAGAATATGCCTTTGCATTATTACTAAATGTTTCCCGCAAAATTTGTCTAGCCTATAGCAAGGTAAAAAGTGACTGTTTTGCACGTGAAGATCTACAAGGTTTTGACTTAAAAGGAAAAACAATCGGTGTAATTGGGACAGGCGCAATAGGAGCTTATGTATGTCAAATAGCAGAAGGATTTGGCATGAAAATTCTTGCTTTTGATTTAAAAGAAAATCCTGACGTGAAAAAAATAAAAAATGCAAAATACACATCTTTTGAACAGCTTCTTAAAAATTCTGACATAATTACCCTGCACGCACCACACAACAAACACACACACCACATGATTAACAAAAAAAATATAAAAAATCTAAAAAAAGGCGCATGCCTAATAAACACAGCACGAGGAGGACTTGTCCAAACTGAGGCTCTTGTCCAAGCTCTTGAAGATGGAATTATATTAGGTGCAGGGCTAGATGTTTTAGAGGAAGAGACAAGTCTTGAAGAAAAATATGAAACTCAACTTATATTGGAACCAAATCCAGATATTAAAAATATTCGCATAACACTGGCCAACCATTACCTTATTGATCATCCAAATGTAATTATAACACCTCACAATGCATTTAATTCTCGTGAGGCGCTAGAGCGCATTTTGGAAATAACCGTCAATAACATTAAAGGATTTAAAAAAGGTAAAACTTCTAATGTTGTATGTGGCAATTAACGGTTTTACTTAGTGTAAATACTACAATAAACCACGCTAAACCAAAAAAAAATACAAAAAACAAGCCTAGTGATATAAAGTGATAATTTGTATGGTATCTTTTTAGTTTTATTTTTAGGAGTACTAAATGAAGTACGTATTGTGTTTAAGCCTTTTACTCGCCTTTACCTTTGGTGTAGCCGCAGGCGATGAAGGCCCACCAGAAACTGCAAGTCCAGACGCTGTAATCGTTAAAGTTCCAGAAGGCAAAGAAACCGCCCACGCCGAAGAAGAGCCTGAAGAAGCAGCTGATAAAGATGCCGCAGAAGAGCGTAGAAATTGCAGACAAGCCTTTGCGTTGGCATGTAAAAAACTATGTGCAAAATGCCGCTGTTGTGGGAAAAAACAACCACCAAAGGAAAAAGAAGTTCCACTTCCAGAGGTAGTAATGGTTCCAGAAGATGGTGAAGATGGCCTTCCAAAAGAAGCAGAAGAAAAAGTAGCTGTGGCAGCCAAAGCGCCAGAAGAAGAAGAAGAAGAAGAAGAAGAAGAAGAATCCGAGGAGGAAGAAGAGATTTGTCCAGAAGAAGATGCCCCACCAGAAGAAAGCGACTCTGATGGGGAGAGAGATTTTTCAGAATTGTAAAAACAAAGACAACAAGTAATACAAATAAAAAGCGGCAATCAAAATCGCCGCTTTTTATTTGTACTTAAACACTTCTTTAAGCTCGCGTTGAGTTTCTCTGCGAATGTCTTGCTCTTTTAAGGCCTGTTTTTTTCCTATAGCTTTTTTATGCTTACAAAGACCTATCTCTATTTTTATTTTTCCCTTTGCATTGATGTAAACTTTTAAAGGAACAATTGTTGTCCCTTTGCGAGAAACTTCACCAACCAGCTTATTTAATTCTTTTTTGTGAACCAAAAGCTTTCGTGATCTCTTTTCTGTGCCCTCGTCCTTTGAGTAAGAATGCTTATACATTGACACATGCGAATTTACCAAAAACAACTCACCATCATGAACATTGGCAAATGATCCAGCCAATGAAATGTTTCCACTTTTTATTGATTTTACTTCGTTGCCAGTTAATACAATTCCTGCCTCAACCGTATCCAAAACCGCGTAATCAAAAAACGCTTTTTTATTTTTTGTAATCAATTTCATAAAAATCCTTTAACCTATAAACCTCTCCACTTTTCAGTTAAAATTTACTTATTTTTTGCTAACTTTCGTCTTATATCAACTTGTCTTATAATGCGCTTAAAAGCAGGCTTCATTATAAAATATGAAGCAACTCCAGCTACAATAGCAATTATATTTCCACCTACCATAAAAGACCAAAAACATGCATCTGGTATGCCTATTTTTTGATTAATTGCCTCGTTTATGTAGGTAATCCAAAATGGGTTAAGTTCATGCGTGGTAAAATTAAACACCTTGTGTAAAAGCCAATAACCAAATGCATAATCTGTTGCGAAAATTGGAACCATAGAAAATGGATTGTTTACAACATAACCAGTAGCAAAAGTTACAGCCGTGTTTAATCTGAACAACCAAGCAAAAACAAAAATCATTAGCGTATGTAAAAACAGAAACGGACAAATGGCTATGTACACACCCATGGCAAAAGAAAGAGCCAATTTATTTGGAGACTTTTCTTTTAATGCCAAGTCTTTTAAAAATTGAAATGCCCGCTTGCGCACAGATGAAAACATTATTCTAATACTCAACGCTGCCCCTTTGTAAAACCAACTAAAAGCTTTAAAAAATATCAACTTTAGTTTATCATAACAAACTGAAAGAAAAATATTTGAAAATCCTAAAAAATGAAAAATGGTACGGTATGAACAGAAAATGTTTTTCCTAGTTTTTGTT
>Ga0257119_1000162_pt1 | contig 75170 bp, 66 predicted proteins | sample SI112_200mmetaG_FD_190179 | JGI IMG/M metagenome (GOLD analysis project Ga0257119, IMG submission 190179) | Marine microbial communities from Saanich Inlet, British Columbia, Canada - SI112_200m | ecosystem: Environmental > Aquatic > Marine > Inlet | place: Canada: British Columbia | collected... | reverse complement strand
AAATAATACTTTTTAAACTCAACTTCATCTCGATTGAGTTTGTAGTCAAAGCTATAGCGTTGGCGACGAACCTGACTGATTTCATTTTCTGCCAACAACCAAACTCTAGTTCCAACTGGAACTTTAATAATTACATCTTCTCCCTTAGACCCTTTTCTCTTTTTCTTGCCACCAGATTGACCTGCTTTAGCTATATATCCTTTAACTCCAGATAAGTGTTGAAGAGAACTAAAGTTATCTACGCCTTGAATAATTATTTGACCGCCGTCGCCGCCGTCGCCCCCTGAGGGACCGCCCTTAGGAACATATTTCTCCCGACGAAAAGCCACTCGACCATTACCGCCGTTACCTGCCTGAAGATGAAGTTTAACTAAATCAATCATAATTTGTTTTTCCTTATAAGAAACTGAGTGGGCTCATTAATACTCCACCTTTTCTAATCTCGAAATGTAAGTGTGAGCCGGTTGATCGACCAGTGCTACCCATTCGCCCAATTAAGTCGCCGCGATTTACTCGCTGGCCAGCTCTAACCTGAACCACACTTAAGTGAGCATATAAAGTTACAAAGCCGTTGCCGTGATCAATAATAACTCGATTTCCATAACCATAGCCGTCTAACCACCCAGCGCCAACAACTGTACCACCATCGGCTGCCAAGATAGCACCACCGCTCTTGTTAGCGATATCAATCGCCTTGTGGTAAAAACGATAGCCCTGAGTAATTCTGCCAGCTGCTGGCCATACAAAACTGCCTGTAGCTGTCACACTGCCAGCATCTGGAGTAATCTGACGCGCCACCCTTGTGGTCACAACAGCGGCCTGTCTCATAACTCCATCTGGCACCATCAAATATTGACCAGTAGCTAAATCAAACGTTTCATCATTGAGAAACTCATTAAATGGATAGTCAACCATGACCTGAATTTCAGATCCCTCTAAGCCATATTTTTTACCGATGGAACTAATTGTTTCTCCTCGAGAAACTTTGTGACGCACGCCATCAAGAGGTAAAATTTTCAATTCCTGACCAGGCTTAATCTTACTAGTCTCGGTGAGGTTGTTTTCCCATAAGACTGTGGTTATTTGTAAACCATAGCGCTGAGCGATACTAGATAAAGTTTCGCCCTCCACCACATTGTGAATGATAATTTCTCCGCCGCGATACTGCCTCACTTCTTCTGCTTGAAGAGTATTAAAGTCGGTTACATACGCGGAAGCAGTTAAAACCCCGCCTGTTATTTGCGCTCCACCCTCTTCTTCAGATTGGGAAAAAACTAATGGTCCAAAAGTAATCACAATAAAAGTTAAGCCAATGGTGCCGAAATGTAAAAAGGGCCGAGTGTACCTACCTCTTTGTTTGTAGAGTAAATCTACAATGGCATTTTTCCCTACCTCAAAGGCTGAAAACCAATTGTAGCCACGACCACGAATATATCGGTTAATAAACTTGAAAAAGTTACCCCAATCTTTCAAAACGGTCGGTGTCTTTAAACGAATCTGTATACGTGACATGGTCTCAGCTTTATTTTACCCCTGTTTGATGCTAACTAAAAACTCTTTATTGCTCTTAGTTTTTCGCAGCTGAGAAATAATAGTTGAGGTTCGCTCTTCTTCATCTTTCAACATATCCAACATTCGATGGAGGGTGATAATTGATTGATAAGTAACGCTATCAAATAAGAGGTCATCCCTTCTGGTACCAGATCTTTGCACATCAATTGCCGGATAAATTCTGCGCTCTGCTAAACGACGGTTGAGGTGGATTTCCTGATTACCAGTGCCTTTGAACTCCTCATAAATTAGATCGTCCATTCTAGAACCAGTCTCTACTAGAGAAGTTCCAACAATGGTTAATGATCCTGGAATCTCAAAGTTGCGAGCTGCGCCAAAGAACTTCTTAGGTGGGAACAATGCCATAGGATCAAACCCACCAGATAGAGTTCTACCAGATGTGGGAATAGATAAATTATATGCCCTAGCTAAACGAGTAATGGAGTCTAGTAAGATGATCACGTCTCTACCTGACTCGACCATGCGCTTGGCTTTTTCTAGAGCTAGCTCTGCCACAGCACATTGAGATTCAGGGTTTTCATCAAAGTTGCTTGAGGCAACTTCGCCCTTTTCACCAGTGATAGTAGCAATGTGACGACGAATGTCAGTCACCTCCTCTGGTCTTTCTCCAACTAGAACTGCCATAACATGCATCTCGGGGTGGTTTTTAGCCACGCCGGTAGCAATATCTTTTAAGAGGGTCGTTTTACCTGCTTTTGGAGGAGAAACAATTAAACTACGTTGTCCCTTACCAATTGGAGCAATCAAATCAACAATTCTTAAAGATAATGGCTCCTCCCCTATCTCAAGCATGATCTGCTCATCAGGATAAACTGGAGTTAGGTGATGAAATTCTTTTCTATCTTGTTTAAGGAATTCTTCTATGGACATCTCATTAATTCCAGTCACCTTTAACAAACCCCAATAGCGCTCATTGTCTTTGGGTTCTCTGGATGGGCCCTCAATGATGTCGCCTTCTCTCAAGCGAAAACGCTTGATTTGAGAGTTAGAGATATAGGCATCCCTTTTTCCTCCAGAGTACTCAGATCTAAGTACGCCGTGTCCGTCTCTAATCTCGAGGACACCGCTCATGGTTTTAGTATGAGAATTCATATCAGATTTAGCTGGCATGGTTTTGCGCCCATTAGGTTCGCCCTTGAGGGGCATTACTGGCACGGCTTTGGAGCCAGCCTTAGACTCAACTGCAGAAACTCTTTTGGGAGTAACCTTGGATGACTTAGCTGATTTTGTTTCAGCTAAAGTGGTTTTTACTGGTTTGCCGACCAAATTATCGGCGGTGTTTTTATTTGGCATAAAAATAATGAAAATAACTATTACTTACTAACTACCAGGACTAAAGTTGCATACTCGTATTTTTGAAGGGAGTTAAAATTTCCTTGATAGGAACTGTCTTATTATCTCAACCACTCTCTAAAAAGTCAACCTAGCTCTGAGTTTTCTGATCTAAATCAATCAATCGAGCATAACGAAAGTGCCTCAAAGGTGAGTTTAGAAACTTACAGGTATATAAAATTAAGTTGGCTTCGTAATCTGTGACTTCCTCCCCTTGCTCACCGGCATAGATCTCATAGGTCCATTTTCGCTGATCAACAATGATCTCAACCATATCTCCTGGTTCCAACTCGGGTAAATTATAAAATGAATGATACTTCCAGTAATCAGTTTGCCACCACCAATCCCATCCAAATCGATGTGCAGCTAAAATAATGGGTAGGTCGTATTCGCTTCCTGGCTTTCCATAGCCTGGAGCCATCCACACTCCCTGCTTCAAGGCTTCGGCTGGATCTGCGGTAGATTTAAGCTCTGTTCTAACACCAATTCGCGGAATGATCAGCCAATCTCCTGTTGGTAGGTTATTATTTTTATCTGGTAGGGCCACTTTTTCTTCTACTAGTTCCCCATTTCCTTGAACATCGCGATCAAAATTTCCTCCTAAGGGAGTTCCTTCTTCCATAGCTAAAACTGGCTCGACATCAGCTGGAAAAACTCGATAGTAGACATCTGGTAACATCAATAATCCAGCTGCTAATAAAGACAGAGCAGAAATAGTTACCAAAAAAGCACTAATTGCCCTAACTAAAAACGACTTTTTAGAGCTTTTGTGAGGTTTAGATAAATCCAAAACCAAAACCGGCTTAGATTTAACACTTCCACCATACTCATTCCCTACTAGAAGCAATCTTGTTTTAGCAAAGGAATTTCTTAAAAAACTTGGAAAGGTGGGTAGGTTTACTTTCATATTACGGATCTTGTTTTTTAAACGTAGTGCAAAAAAAGAGCAGATACGCAAAATACTGTGTATATCAAAAGATCAAGCATTATATCAAAATATGACTCAATAGTCAAGATTATAGGATATGTTTACTAGAGGTAGTGGGGGCTCTTCTTGAGTAAATAGGTGCTGGGTGGAGACTCGGCAGCCTGCCCAACGGCCGAACCTCCACTCAACAACTATTTGTTTCAGTTGTTTATATTTTACTACAAAAAGATCCAATTTACAGTGTTCATAAAAGCTGTTACTGTAATCAACATCGAGTTATAGATAGTCTGTGGAGACTATCTGCTCTAACAGAAAAAGCATTATTATTCGTGGCTCTGCCCAGCGGTAATAATGCTTTTTTTTATTGCAAACCCTGACTTTTTAAGCTTAGCGCTTAAAAAACAGCTGGTAGGCAAAATGCTGTGCATTTTTTTAAATCTATCTCAAGTATAACTATTTTCCCCCTACTGTCAAGACCTATAAGTATTTGATAAAATAGCCCATATTGTTATATAATGACAAATTATTGACGAGACTTAACTACTTTTCCACAGGCTAGATAACTAAAAATTCAATGTGTAAAAACTATGACAGCTTTGTTCGGTAAACGTTCGCCTGCCTACATTAATTACATCTCCTCTCAATAATAAATAACCCGCTATAATACTCATATGCCCGCCCCACATATTCTTTTAGAAATTAGAACCAGCCAAGATAATCAAAAAACAGCCGAGGCAGCCGCTCAGCTCTTCTCAACTTTTCCTAAACTACATGATGAGTGGTGGTGGAAATTGATACAAAAAAATGAACACCTAAGTTTTGAGCTAGTGGTCAGCAATCAAACTGTTTATTTTCAAATTTATACCCCCTATCGCCTGAGTGAATATATGATAGGCGCAATTAATGCTAGCTACCCCGAAGCTTTAGTTTCTGAACTCGAGGTGGATCCCTTAGAGGCCTTATTTTCACGAGATTTGGAGTCGTCCCCAGCTTCACATCTTAGTCTAGGCAGCCTTAAACTTAAAAATCAACAATACTTACCGCTTAAAACCTACAAGGACTTCGCTGATGTAGATCCACTGGCTTCATTGCTCTCCACTCTGTCTAAAACTCAACCCGATGAAGAGATGGTGATTCAATTTGTTGTGGGTGATGATGGTGATGGTTGGAAAAGAGGTGGTTTTTCTCAAATCCATGGCAAGAGCACTCAACTAGAAGAATTGGCAGATCTAGCTAGAAAATCTGGCTCTCATCCTCAAAAAGCCTTGATTGAAAAAAAACTTGCTACTCGCGGCCTGAAAACTTCAATTCGGGTAGCTGTCAAAACACCAGATAAAAAAAGAAGCATTCTTTTGCTCGAAACTATTGCCAGTAGTCTCCGAGCTATCTCTCAAAGTGAGGGTAATGAGCTGATCTTAAGAAGAATTTACCTTTTTAAGAAAATTTTTACTCGGGCCATAAGCAAACGCTGTTTTAGCTTACTCCCCAAGCAGCACTTTTCTCTAGAGGAGCTAGCAACACTCTATCACTTCCCCAATGAAGGGCTTAAAGGAGTTCCTAATGTCGCTTGGGGCAAAAATCTAATCGGAGAGCCACCGGAGAATTTACCCATTATTACCACGCAAATGGATCCTGAATTAAAAGGTGAGATTAATCCCTTTGCCAGAACTGATTATAAAAATAACACCCACGTTTATGGTATTAAAAGAATTGACCGCCGTCGTCATATGTACGTGATCGGTAAAACTGGCACGGGTAAGTCTACTCTTTTGGCTAACATGGCAATTAATGACCTCAAGAGAAATGAGGGCATGTGTGTTATTGACCCCCATGGTGATCTGGTAGAGACATTGCTTGATTACATTCCCTCACATCGTATTAACGATGTGGTTTACTTCAACCCCGCCGATGGAGACCGCACGGTCAAAATTAACCTCTTTGAGGGTGAGAATGTAGAACACCGCGAGCTAATTGCCTCTGGTATTATCTCTGTTTTCAAAAAATTATATGGTTACTCTTGGGGGCCAAGACTTGAGTATATTTTACGTAATTCTTTATTAACTTTATTGAAAATACCTGAGGCAAAACTATCTGATATTTTGAAACTCTTAACCGACGAAAGGTATCGAGCCAAAACCATTGAAAACCTAGACGATCCAATCTTAAAAAGTTTCTGGGAAGATGAGTTTAATAAACTCCACCAGCGTGAGCGAACTCAACAGATTGCCTCTATCCTTAATAAAGTGGGTCAGTTTGTCTCCTCTCCTCTAGTTAGAAATGTGGTTAATACCTCTACTAGCTCATTTAGCATTGATGATGTGATGAATGAGGGGAAAATTTTACTAGCTAATTTATCACAGGGAAAATTGGGCGAAGATAATGCCACCTTACTGGGAGCCATGCTTATTACTAAGATTCAACTATCTGCTATGAGTCGGGTTAATGTCACTGAAGAAGAGCGTCGAGACTTTTACCTCTATGTTGATGAGTTTCAAAACTTTGCCACAGATTCTTTTATTAAAATTCTTTCTGAAGCACGTAAGTACAAGCTAGACCTGGTCTTAGCCAATCAATATATTGCTCAAATTCCTGAAGAGGTACAAAAGGCAATCTTTGGTAACTGTGGAAACATCGCTAGTTTTGTGATGGGAGCTGATGATGCGGGCGTGTTTGAAAAAGAATATGGGCAACGATTTACTACAGAAGATCTGGTCTCTTTAGGACGATATCAGATTATTAATAAAATCACTGTGGATGGAATCTTATCCCAACCCTTCCCTGCCAGGACATTAAATCTGGCCAAGAGTAGTAATAAGAATAAAAATAAAGTGATTCAGGTTAGTCGAGAACGATACGCTAAGAAAAAGGATTAAAACTTAAGACTGCTTAACAGCTCTCTCACGCTTCCATGAGTCTCTATAGAATATACTTTCTTAAAACCAAGTCTCTTGGATTCCTTGATCCTACGATCTAGATAATTAGCCTTCCGAATCTCTCCTAATAAACCTACCTCTCCAATAAAAACTGAGTTTTGGGGTAAGGGCTTGTTCTTTAAAGAACTCACTAGTGCCATGGCTAAACCTAAGTCTATTCCTGTCTCAGTCACTTTATATCCTCCAGCAGCACTAAGAAAAATATCATGGTTTTCTACTGGGAGCCTACAGTGTTTTTGTAAAACTGCTGCCAAAACTTGAATGCGAGATAGGTCTATTCCTCGCCCCACTCGTCTAGGCATAGCTAGCTTTGACTTCACCACTAGGGCTTGAACTTCAATCAATAGCGGCCTTGTGCCTTCCATTACGCAAGTGGTGGCCGAGCCAGGTTCTGTAGTTTTGGCATGTTCTAATAAAAACTCGCTGGGGTTACTAACCTCTGCCAATCCCACCTCGTCTACTTCAAAAACCCCTACTTCATCTGTTGCTCCAAAGCGGTTTTTTAACGTACGCAATAATCTTAATTCCCCTGTCCTCTCCCCACTTAATTCCAAGACTGCATCCACAATGTGTTCAAGTGTTTTTGGTCCAGCGATAGTACCATCTTTAGTCACATGACCTACTAAAAACATCGGAATATGTAATCTTTTCGCAACATCTGCTAGGCGGTCAGTTGATTCTCTTACCTGGCCCACACTACCAGGTGCGCCAGACAGTTCCTGTGTAGTCATGGCCTGAATACTATCAACTATTACTAAGACTGGTCGCTTAATTTTAATGATCTCTACCAGCTCATCTACATCAATTGTTGTAACAAACTCCAAAGATTTTTTTGAAATCTTTTTTTGTTCTTTATCCAAAATTCGATTGATTCTTAGGTCTATTTGTTGTGGGCTTTCCTCACCACAAACATAAAAAATTTGTCCATCTAACTGCTGACCAGCAATCTTTAAGACAACTTGAGTTAAAAGTGTGCTTTTACCAATCCCTGGTTCTCCACCTAGAAGCATCACAGCCCCCGGAACAATGCCCCTCTTTTTTCCTTCACCCCCCAGCACCCGATCAAATTCCTCAATTTGAGTAGAAATTCTTTGACCGTCGCTTTTTTTTGCTTTTACCTCACTCCAATTTACTAGCTTGGTTTTTACTTCTGCTTCAGAAAAAGTTTTAGCTCTAAAGCCCTTTTTTGTAGTTGGTTCGATCACCTCTTCAACCAATGTGTTCCACTCACCACACTGAGCACATTGACCTTGCCACTTAGGGTGACTACTACCACAGCTCTGACAATTATAGGTGGTTTTGCTTTTAGACATGAAATGTTTTCTCTATTTTATTCAACCCTACCAACAAAAAGTGTGTCGCCGCTATATTGACCAGTTATTGTCACGGCTTGACCTACATAATCAACCAGCTCAACAGCATAGCTCTCAATAATCTCTGGTTCTTGACCCATCACATTAATAAAAAATATTGATCCAGATTGAGAAATTGTGCCAGTCTTACTAGTATCGCCTTGTTTTTGATCAGCAGCAGGAACCTGAGCTCCACCTTGAGAACTTGGAGCCGTGGTAGATTTGGTACAAGCTGAAAAGATTAGTCCAGCTGATAAAATTATTAAAAGATTCTTCATAAGCTCTCCTTTTCTTTTAAATATACAACAAACTGCTCATGTTAGTTTTGTTGAAAAATCAACAAAAATGATGAGATTCCAATAAAGTTGAGTTGTAGATGAACCAACATGGGTTCAATAAACAAACTCAAGATAGAATTTTTGTAGTGGAAACCTTTGGGTTGTGCTTGTGCACCACCACCACCCTCCCACCTACTTGCCTCATTAATCGCTTTTTTTCCTTTAAGTGTAGGGTGTGGCTAGATACAGCCAACACGTCGGGTTTAATTAGTCTCAATAAATTTAAGTGTTCTTGATCACAAGTAAATTTTTCTGGCAATATAAAGGCAAAATCAACCACGGGAAATTGACTCACATTTGACAACCTTATGCTCTCATTTTCTATTGGTCGATGTTTGCCCTTAAGCTGCTTTACTCGCAAATCAGATTCGAGACCCACTACTAAGATGTCGCCGGCTTGCCTGGCTTTAGTTAAAAAATTTTTATGCTCTTGATGAAGAATGTCAAAAACTCCTGTAACTAAAACTACCCGCTGCCCACGCTTCCACAATTTCTGTAAGGAATGATGCCAGCGCCGATAAATTTGACCTCTAGTACTACGAGGATGAAAATAGGCGCTACTCAAACTCACTATCTCCCTACTCATGTGAGAATACATGTGTGAATACTGAAGAATAAATACTAGAAAATTTATCAAATCTAAGAGTTTTCGACTAATAAAGCGTAGGACTGGTGCTGAACGATATTTTCTAGGCTTAAGTTTTGAAACCATAGGGTTGTCATAGTTGGCAGAAAAAAAATGAGGTAAAAAGTTTTTCACCCAACTGTTATTTTGATAGAAGAGCCTTTCCACCCCTGCCTTATCTAAAACCCATCTGGATTGACAAACTTCATAGGCTGAGTATAGGTTTCTTTTATACTTAGGAAGGCCTAGGTGTTTTTCATCAAGCCAAAGGTTAAAACACCAGCTATCTTTTTCATTGCCTCGCCACGTTCGAAGCTTGCCGACCCACAAAGTTGAAAGGGATACTAAAACTCTAGATATCCATAGCCTCCTAGGAGCTACTACTATCATTAGGTCAATATCACTATGAACCACCACATTATTAACAGCTAGGGAGCCGGTTACCGCAATGCCCTTGATCCAGGGAATCCAACCGATTGTGCGTACAATTTTCTCCACTTCCTGCCATTTTTTTTGTGAGAGCTTCTCTCTGTTTTGTCTCACTTTCCAATCAGTTTCACTAGAGCTTAATTTCCAAAACTGATGATGAGATTCAATTAAGCCAGCTTTCTCCAACCCCATTAAGGTTTTCTTCAAAGCAGATTTACTTAATGGAATTTTTAATAGGCGCTGAAATATTTCCTCATTAGTTAGGGGAAAGCTAAACTGATCAGCATAAGCTATGGTAAGTAGTGCTGCCACCTTTTTAGAAATAGGCATGGGCTTATTTTACCCCGTATTGACGAAGAACTTGCAGAGTACCTTGGGTGACTGTTTTTAGAGCTTCTTCAGCTGACTTACCACTCAAAACTGCATTGATGGCATCTTCATAATATTTAATCAGCATGTCGTTAATTCCATTGTCGTGTGTATAAGAATTTAGATACCATCCAGAGGCAGCTGAAGCATCCTCTAAAAATGGTGACACTAATTCATCTCCCGCTAAATCATTTGCTAGGTCAACGCGAGAATAAATTTCTCCAAAAGGTCTAATCTGACTTTGAGAACTATAAAGCTGCTGCTGGATTTCTTTGGAGCTTAAAAACTTCAACAGTTCCCAAGATTTATCTTTATTTTTAGACTTACTACTCACCCCCTCCGCCCAAAAACTTGCCCAAGACAATCTCTCATCTCCTAAGCGTGGTACGGGCACAATTCCAAAGTCTAGGGTTGGATTTATAGTCTTAACTTCATGAGCCCTCCAACTTGGAGCAAACATCATTGCCACATCACCTCTGGCAAAAGCCACAGTTGAGCTAGGTAGTTTATCATTCCAAACCTCATCTTCTTTAACAAAGTTGGTATAAAAAGACAAAGCATCCTGCGCTTCCTTGGAGGTGGGGTTTGCTGGGTCAGCGCCGTTCTGAAGCATGAGTAATCCTAAAATATCCGAAAAGTGCTCCACATTGCTGACGTTACCAATTGCTGCACCACCTCTTTTAAGATCTTCGCCGTCTCTTACTGTCAATTTTAAGGCCAATGTTTTGACTTCTGCCCAAGTGCTGGGTGGTTCAGAATTAGCAGCAATCATCATTTCTTTGTTGTAATACAAGCCCAAGCCTTCATACATTAATGGGATGCCTACTATCTGTCCCTCAATATTTAACATTTTAGCAGCTATAGGATAGAAAACCTGTTGATACTCGCTTGCGCTCATCACTGACTGCGGCATCGAAGATAATTCTTCTGTGAGCATTGGTGTCCAGCTAGCATGATATCTAAAAACATCTGGACCATTACCTGAAGAAATAGCCGTCTGTAGTCTTTCTCGATAGTCCTTGTGTGATTGCTTTACATAGCTAACTTTCACACCTGGGTTGGCTTCCTCAAACTTATCTAAGATGCCTCTCACAGCGTTATCTGGTTCCCACAGCCCCCAATAAATCAAAGATGCTTGTTCGGTTGGAACAGTTTTTCTTGTAGCTGGAGCTACGCTTGGAGCAACTGTTTGAGGTTTACTGCCCGTCAGTTTACCAATCACAAACCAAACAATTCCAATTAAAACTAATCCCCCCACTATAAAAGGTAAGTACTTAAAAGGAGATTCTTTGACATTGGCAAAGATAGGTAGGCCTTTTTTCTTAGCGTCTTTAGCTTCCGTGGGTGGCTTAGTAGTAGCTGAGTCAGGGTTATTAGCAGCAGCTTTATCTGGAACCGGAGCCGTTGGTTGAGTTCCTGGTTTGGAGCCTGCCGCTAGAGGCTGAGGGGGCTTTCCAGGGAAAGCCTGCGGCCTGCCCATACCCGCCGGTGGTCTCATTGTTGGTGGTGGAGGAGTTAGAGGTTTATTGGTTGGTGATGGAGCCATAGGTTTGGCAGGAACCGGGGAAGGCGTAGTTGGCGCAACTACCTTAGTTGGTGCTGCAGATGATGGGGGATTAACTGTGACAGTCTTATTGATTGGTGATGGAGGCTGAACTCTAGCCGAAGGCGGCATTTGAGGTTTGCCAATTGTCTTGGGCAGCGGATCTTTGGGTGGTACTGGTTTAGGCAAAGACTTATCTGACATACTAAAGCTGAATATAGTATATAGTAGTCCTGATTATGATCACAAGTGAAAAGATGCTCCCTTGGATAACTGGTTTTCTCCTGGGAGTTTTTATCTTAACTATAAGTGGGAGTATGTTTTTTTTCTTTCTTTTTCAAGACAGAATTTATCCCGGAATTGAAATCAACGATATTGGTGTAAGCGGACTAACCAGAGACCAAGCTCAACAATTGCTTGAACAAGAGCTTGAACTACCCCCCGAATACTCCACTACTATTAAAGTCGATGATATTGAGTTGGCCTCATCATCCTCTCAACTGAAAATTAACCGGGAGTACAATCAAGCCATTGCCCAAGCCTATGATGTGGGTAGGGTTGGATTTCCCATCAAAAGACTCTGGATTCTAGCTAAAGCTTCATTTATTCCTCTTAAATTTAATACCCTTCTTGTATATGACCAGAATGAGGTAAAGTTCTTTGTTCAAGAGCTTAAAAAGCGGGTTGATTTAGTTGGCTACAACCCTGAGGCCAGACTAAGATATAGTGGTTCGCCAACTAGTCTCATTGTTGATGAGGGAGAGCCAGGTAGGGAGATGTTGAGTGAAGAGACCATACAGCTAATAACTTCCGCTATTGGTGAGGAACAGGTCTTTGAAGCTAAGGTTGCCTCCACCAGCTCCATTCTCAATGAAGACCAAATTACCGAAGCTGAGGAGAGGGCTGGTAAATTAATAAATAGAAGACTTATTCTGCGAGCTGATGACGTTAGGCTGGATCTAAATGATCAAAAGTTAATTTCCCTATTGGCTTTTCCAGAAGGAGTTAATCAAGAAGTTATGAGCTCTTTAATTGAAGCTTGGAAAGACGCTGTGTCTAGACCAGCTCAAAATGCAGAGTTTAAATTCAATAAAGATACATTAGTGGTTGAAACATTCGTCCCCCATCGCGATGGATTGGAACTAGATCTAGATCAAACCATCCAGCTTCTCACTAGTGCTTTAAATGATTTCATCGACAAAGAAACTGAGGGCAGCCCTGTTGGAATTCACAACCAAACTAACACTGAGCTGGAGCTTCCAGTTAACACCACTCAACCAGAAACTACCCTGGAAAACACCAATGAGTTGGGAATTAAAGAACGAATTGGCTTTGGAGAAAGTGAGTATGATCACTCAATCCGCAACCGGATCCACAATGTGAATTTAACCACCAATCGTGTTAGTAATACTATTGTCCCCCCAGGAAAACAATTTTCTTTTAACAAAACTTTAGGCGAGGTCTCGGCTAAAACTGGTTTTCGCTCAGCCTATGTGATTAAAGATGGGCGAACTGAACTTGGGGATGGGGGTGGTGTTTGTCAGGTCAGCACTACTACTTTTCGTGCTGTCTTAGATGCTGGACTAGAAATTACTCGACGTCTCCCCCACTCTTACCGTGTCAGCTACTACGAGCTTAATTCTAAGCCTGGTATCGACGCCACTGTCTATGCCGGAGAAACTGATTTTAGATTCATTAATGATACAGACCACCACATCCTCCTCCGTGGTGAAGCTGATAGTGACAATCTTTATATGAAGATGGAGGTCTATGGAACAAGCGATGGTCGCACCACGGAGATTAAGGACCATAAGGTCTGGGGCTACACCTCTCCCCCTCCTCCTGAATACTATCCTGATCCCTCACTCCCCGCTGGAATCAAAAAACAGATCGACTGGTCTGTGGGTGGAGTAAAAGCAAAGTTCACCCACATCATTCGAAACGCAGAGGGTGAAGTTATTAGTGAAGAAACCTATAGTTCCAACTACCGACCCTGGGCAGCGAAATACTTAGTGGGTGAGTAAGCCTACTTTTTCTTTGACTTAGTAGGAACCAGTCCCTCCAATGCTCTCAACACTTCTAGAGGCAGCGCAAACACTACTGTATTAGACTGATCTGAAGAAATATCATTAATTGAGCTCAGCGTTCTCAGGTGCAGAGCCCCAGTTGAGCCAGCCATCAGGTCTGCGGCTTTAGCTAAATTCTTAGCTGCCACCACTTCACCTTCAGAGTTAATTATTGTGGCTCGTCTCTCACGCTCTGCCTCAGCCTGTTTAGCCATGGTGCGCACCATGTTTGCTGGTAACTCAATGTCCTTCAGCTCCACTGTTTCCACGTCTATCCCCCACTTATCAGTTACGGGGTCGATGGATTTTAAAATATCAGATGCTACTTGCTCACGATGACTCAATAGCTCGTCTAGGTCTACCTGACCAGTAATTCTTCTCATGGTGGTTTGAGCCAACTGTGAAACAGCCCAAAAGACATCCTCTACTTCATTAATGGCCTTACTGGCGTCAATCACCTTGTAATAAATCACCGCATCCATCTTGCAAGAAACATTATCCTTTGTGATGGTTTCTTGCTTGGGCACATCAACAGCCTTAGTTCGAATATCTACTTTGCGGAAAGATTGAAAAATTGGCCAGACTATTCTCCAGCCAGGATTAACCATCCCTTGATAACGACCCATGGTATACACCACACCACGCTCGTACTCATTTACCTGTTTAAGAGAGGCTAAAATCAAAACAATAATGAGGGTAGGAAGAATTGGTAAAAACATTTTACTCCTTAGATAAGATTATCAAACAAATTATATCATTAGCCTCACCTCCTCATGATGCTATAATTCTGATCATGGATAAGCGCTATCAACATCAAGATCACGAGCAAAAAATTTATGATTTATGGGAAAATGCAAGTTCTTTTAATCCTGATAGTGAAAATCAGCCTGCAAAAAAATCCCCCACTAAGAAATCTTTTTGCATTCTCATGCCTCCTCCAAATGCCAATGACCCTCTCCATATTGGACATGCTATGTTTGTTACCCTAGAAGACATTATGGTTCGCTATCATCGCATGCTGGGCGATGATACTCTTTGGCTACCAGGCACAGATCATGCCGGTATAGAAACTCAATTCGTATTTGAAAAAAAGCTTAAAAAAGAAAATAAAAGCCGTTTTGATTTTGATCGTGAAACTCTCTACCAAATGATTTGGGATTACGTTCAAGAAAATTCTGAGGTGGCGGTTGACCAACTAAAAAAACTTGGAGCCAGCGCAGATTGGTCTCGCTTTAAGTTCATGCTTGATGAAGATGTTGTGCAGATTGTCGCCCAAACCTTCCAAGAATTGTCTGAGCAAGACTTAATCTATCGAGATTTGAGGTTGGTTAATTACTGTACCCACTGTGGAACTGGTTTTAGTGAGTTGGAAATTAACCACGTAGAAAGAAAGGCTCCTCTCTACTATCTCAAGTATGGTCCTTTTACCCTTGCCACCACTCGTCCAGAAACAAAATTTGGCGACACTGCTGTAGCAGTTCACCCCGATGACGAACGCTATAAACAATACGTGGGTCAAGAAATTAAAGTTGAAGGCTTGAGTGGAGATTTTAAACTCAAAGTAATAGCTGATGAGTATGTTGATCCAGAATTTGGCACTGGGGTGGTTAAGATTACCCCAGCTCATGACTTCAACGACTTTGAGGTCTGGCAGCGTCACCAGGATGAAATCCCTGGCCTAAAACCAGCTATAGATTATCGAGGTCACATGACAGATATTGCTGGCCCCTATGCGGGCATGTATCTTAAAAAAGCTCGCAAGAAAGTTGTTGAGGACTTAAAAGAAAAGGACTTGTTAGTTAAAGTTGATGAAAACTATACCCATAGCATTGGCACCTGCTATCGCTGTGGCACAGTTATTGAGCCTCTCCCTCTCCCCCAGTTCTTTATTAAGGTTAAACCATTGGTTAAAAAATCCCTTCAGGCCATAAATGAAGGAAAAGTAAAGATACATGGGGCCGGACATGACAAAATTCTTAAACACTGGCTGGAAAACCTCAAAGACTGGAACATTAGCCGTCAAATTGTATGGGGTATTAGAATGCCAGTCTGGTACTCCGCTGATAATCCTAGCATTAATGTGGTTTTCATAGATAAAAACAATGAGAGAATTGAGGGTGATTTAAATAGTACTTTAGACCTATATAAAGGCAAATATTCTCTAAAAGAGATTAGCGATGGTCTTCAAGAACTTCGCGCGCCAATTGGTACTAGCTATACCATCTCCCCCATCGCTCCCGGAGACAACTTCATCCAAGAGACTGACACCTTTGATACTTGGTTCAGCTCAGCTCAATGGCCCTATACTACTCTCCAAACTGGACAGCCCAATGACTTTAAGCGTTTCTATCCCACCAGTGTTATGGAAACTGGCTATGACATTCTCCCCTTTTGGGTAATGCGCATGATCATGATGGGGCTACATAGAACTGGAGAGGTGCCATTTCACAGCGTTTATCTTCACGGCCTAATTCGTGATTCTAAAGGTCAGAAAATGAGTAAAAGCAAGGGCAATACTATTAACCCTCTAGAAATTATTGAGCAGTATGGCGCTGATGCGCTGCGCATGGCTTTAGTCATCCGTTCCTCAGCAGGTTTAGATAAATCTGTAGGAGAGGGTGATTTTAAGGCAGCTCGCAACCTCACAAATAAGCTCTGGAATGCAACTCGGTTTATCGTCATGAGTGATGAAAAAAATATTAAGGGAGTTGACGACGAGGCTTATTTAGAAAAACTTAATTCCGTAGTAAAAGAAATAACTAAACAACTCAATGATTTAAAAATCGGCTTAGCTGCGGAAACTCTTTATGGTGAGTTCTGGCATTGGTTTTGTGATGAGTGTATTGAAAAATCTAAAGCAGGTGAAATCTCCCGATCGGCTTTAATTCAGGGCCTGACTACCTTTCTTAAGCTCCTCCACCCCTTCATTCCATTTGTGACTGAAGCAATCTGGCAGACGCTCTATCAAGAAAAAATAATTAGTAATGAAGACAACCATTCATTACTAGCCCTCTCTAATTGGTCATAATTTGATAAACTGAAAGCATGCGTTATTTATTGCTGCCGTTTTTTGTTATACAGCTTCTAATCTCAGTTGCTCCCTCTATATTAAGCCTACTCGCTCTAAAGCTTCTCCCCTACCGTTCTTTAATAGCTTCTTTTTTTATATTTAGCATAGCCATTGCTGTTTTACTCATCTCTCTCTCACCATCACCACAAAAGAAGCTCTCTAATTCAAACGATAAGCTTATTGAACAAAAAAACCAGCTAGAAAGCTGGCTAAACAAACAACCCACTCATCGAGATGTTCTATTAAATTTGTCTAAGGTCAATAAGTCTTTAGGGAATGATCAGCGAGCGCTGGAGTTATTAACCCAAGCTCAGAACCTTGATCCTAATAACAGCGTTTTTCAAGAAAATTAGTCTTCTTTGTCATCCTTAGAAGGAGCGTCTTCTTGGGGCATATCTTCTCCGTCTTTTTCTTCACCCTCACCTTCAACTTTCTCTCCCTCTTCCCCATCAACTTCTTCTTCCTCAATAACCTCTTCCACTTCTTCTTCGCGCTGCTCCTGAACCAATACTACGGGATTTTCCCAGTCTTCATCTGACTCTACCTCTACCAAGCTTACTTTAGATTTATCAAAGTCTAAATCAGCTAAGGTAATTGATTGTCCAATTTCTGTCAAATCTCCAATATTTACTTCAAATTTCTCTGGTAAATCTGTGGGTAGGGCCTCAACTATAATGCTGTTTTTAACCTGAATCACTACTGCTTCTTTCAACTCAAACTCGCCGACTAATTCAATTTGAACTTCAGCTTCAATTTTTTCTTTAAGATCAACTTCTTTAAAAGAAACGTGCAAAACACTACCTGAGACCGGATCAACCTGAACCTCGTCCACTAGAGTTGGTCTGTCCTTTTTAAGCTCGTCAATTTTTAAATAGACTAGTCCCGTCTCCCCTACTTCCTCATAGAGTTTATTGAATTCTTTTTCTGAAAATTGAAGAGCCACTGAATCTCCCCCAGCAACATACACGTTGCCTGGAACTATCTTCTGCGCCCGTAGTTGTTTGGCATTCTTGCCCTTTAAATCTCGGGTTGAAATGGGAAACGTAATTTTTGTCATATTTATTAACTAATATCTAGTGAGGTTGGCATTATATCAGGTTATTTTGTTTGAAGAAATAGCCTTGTAGTTTTCACGTGAAAACTAGGAATTAGTCTTGGTTTTGAATCTAGTTCACGTGAAAAAATCAATTAAATCTACTCAAAGGACGCACCAATAAATACGTGACCCCTGTCCTTAGATGGATTGAAGACGATCACCTCACCCTGAACTTCAGCCTGAGGGGCAATCAGAGTGGGGGAAAGGTCTGGCTCATGCTTAAGAAATATTCGTGGGGATACATCTCTGGCTCCAGGTTGTTTTTGATCAAAGAAAGCGTAAGTAAATGGTGTTTGATACTCATGGGGCAGAGAATACTCTAGCTGCAATTTCAGCTCCGACTTAACTGCCACCTCAATTGGAACTCCCACTACTTGCCTTTCCAGCTCTTTTCTAACTACTATTTGCTCTAAGCCCACTTCTTGACCATTAATTTTAATGTTCTTAAATTCAGATTGCTCTGGTAAATAAAATCTCACATATGATTTATAGGGGCCCTTTGGCCAAGCATTTGTTTGAGCTTTGTTTTTAAAAGTAATCACCCGCTTATGAGCTATTTCTTGAGAAGCTATTGAAACGCTGTGGTCAATTTGTCTTTCTAAATAATAGTTGGCTTTATTGACTCCCACGTTGGCTTCAACTTGCATTAAGACATCAACTAAACACCCATCGTCATTGAAAACAGTGGGGCAAGCAGGATCAACTATTGATCCATTCCACCCCAGTGATTCAAAAGTTGCCTGAAGATCGTTGTCAAAAATTGTCACTAGTAACTCCTTTGATTCTGCCATTTCCGTAATAGAGGAGAGGAGAGGAACCACTTGTTCTTTTGGCAATGATTGAATTTTATTTAATGTCTTAAATAGGATTAGTTCGGCATAATCCCTGTTTTGGGCAGCTTCCACTAGCTGAACTTCTGAGTGGAACTCCATTCTTTCGCTTAAATTTTTCTTGGTTATTACCTCATTATATTCCTCCACCTCAACCTGATTTAAGACACCGATTATTTCTTCTAAAACCTCAAGATTAATCCCAATTACTCCGTCTACCTTAACCCCCATGCTTTTATCTAAAAACCACTTAATTTGAGAGGCTGCTTGGGGAAAACTCGGGCTCCAATTGCTATCTCTTAAAAACCATCTTTCTTCTCCTAAAAACTTTTTAATTTCATCAGGTGGACTAATAGTAGCCTTCAGCCGCTGGTCTATGGTGTAAACATCTTCAACTTGAAAGCTAAGTAGCGATCCTTGTTTGAAAGTGATAAGAGCCACTGCTTGTATGAATCCTCCTGTTGGTCTCAGTTCTTGATTGTTTTGTAAAACCAAAGCGTATGTTTTTGTTTCATCTTGAGCTAATAATTTTGGAAGTACGGGGGAGAGCTGCTGAAATTGATTAATCTCTCTTTCCTGGTCTTCAATCAAATCTTGATAGCTGCTAATCAATTGAGCTTGCTCGGGAGATAGTTTGTCCAATGGATAGTTTTTCAACTCTGCACTTAACAGAGAAAGGGTCTTAAAAACCTCAATGCTCTGTTCGTTAACTAGCTCTAGAGAGCCCTCTCCTTCTTGCCCAATAACTTTTTGAAAAAAGGAGCTAGTGACTTGCTCTAAGTCACTGACCTGGCTAGATAAATCAACTACATATCGACTAATTTCAATTAACTGAAATGCTTGTGAAAAGAAGGGGGTAGAGAACCATTTATTGATCAATGCTAGTTTGTCATTAAGCTTATCAACCGTTGATTCAAGCTCAACCATTTTTTTCTGCTGAGCGGTGACGGGCATTGTTCGTGACTCTAAATAAGATAGTAGGCTTCCTTGGGCTTGAGATAGATTTGTAAAAAACACCCCCACTGAAATTAAAATACCCAATGCAAATACGCTGATTAATATTCCACCACCGAATAAAAATTTTTGATTTCTGATCTTATGAAAGCCTATTTTTGTGCCCTTAGTTAGTTTCCGCAAATGCTCTCGTTTTTGCTGAGAGCGGTAGTCTTTGAATAGAGTATTTATTATGTTGGGCTGTCTATCATTTCCCTCATCTTCTTCACTTTTTAGATCTATTTCTAAAATAGTTTCCACATCGTGCTCTAAATCCAATCTTAGTTTTTGTGGAGCTACCTCAACTTCGTTCCAGGATTCAACCATTTTTTTCTTAGTTGGTGGTTGAAGAAGATCGTCTGTAATTCCTCGCTCATTCTTTTTTTCAACAACGCTGCTCATTAAAATCGCAACTTCCTTAGAAATATAATCAGTTTTTTCAGAACTTATTTCACTGTCAATTCGACCTGAAAAGTTTTTAAATATAGGGTGTTCTATTAGTTGTAGCTGCGACCTTTTGATTGGCAGGTTGACCCGATGATGACTTAAGTAGAGTTCTTTTACCTTTTGCAGGTATCCGCTACTAATTCTAGGCTTTCCCTTTATTATTCTCGCCATTTTCTGTGGTTTTAAAAGAGAGGAGGTGAGGGTGGAGACTAGACCTTCTATGGTTTGCAGATTTAGCTCAATGCTGGGATCAATTAATAAGCTTTGCTGAAACTGACTAAAGAAGTATTTTACTGGATCTGTGTTGCTTTTAACAAGATCTGTGTAAAAAATAAATCTTGATACATCAATATTTTCAACTAAGGAATTATATAAGTCCAACTCTTTTCCTAACTGCTTGTCCCAACCAATGATTTCATTATTGCTTCCCTTGATAGCAGTTGTTAGTGGCATGACCACGATAGTTTTATTCGGTAAAAAACAAAGTCTTTCAATTAATGATGAATCTTCGATTAATGGATGCTCAAATAATAAAACTAATTTATACCAGGATTTATGAGTAAGCTTGCCTGAACTAAACTTTAGTGGGGAAATGAGCTCAACTCCAATTTCAGCCCGCCTTTGAATTTCACTCACTAAGAGGTGCGAAAGCTTGGATGGCTCTGCAATTAATAAGATTTTTAAATTATCATCCAGTGCTTGAGTTATGAGGGCAGGCATAGGCCTCATTATATGGCATCTAGTGCCTCATTGACCAATGCATCAGCTTGTTTGTTTTGCTCTCGCTTTACATGAGAGATTTTAAAATCACAATTCAAGAGAGAGAGAACTTTCCAGGCCTGTTGAGCTAATTCTAAAAGTCTTTTTTCTTTTATCTTCCAATTTTGATTTACTTGCTCCACTACTAGCTTTGAATCTAAAAACCACTCAACTCCATCGATTGAAGTAGATTTTATGTGTGTTTTAAGCCACTCCAGTGAGGCTAAAAAGGCTTTGTACTCTGCCTCGTTGTTAGTTGCTGTTCCAATATACTTTGACTCCGAAAAAACCCGTTGCTGCTGTTGATTAATTACAAAAACTCCAATTCCAGCTGGCCCGGGATTACCACGCGAACCACCATCGGTATATATCTTTAACTTATTCATCCTGGGTTTTTAAACGAATGGTTAAATAACGCTCTCTACCTTCACCCTCAGATTCACTCACTAGATCTAGGAAGCGCTCATCTTCAGATAAAATTGTGTGAGTCAAAAATCGATCATGAGCGGATAAATAGGAAAGCGTGTGGCTTTCTCCAGTTTCTAAAACTCGTTCAGCAATTTTGACTATTCGTTCCTCCAACTGGCTCTGACGCTGCTCTCTGTAATCATTGACGTTTAGTTTAAATCTTTTTTCGCCGAGGTCTTCGTAGAAAGAAATTCTTACCATGCGTTGGATTGCCTGTAATGTTTCTCCATGAAATCCGATAAATAAACCACTCTCTTCTTCTGGCAATACAATCTTGGCGCCTATAAACTCATCTTCATCTTCTAGTTCTATTTTAAACTGATCGTCGGTTAGACCAACGTGTTTGCAGAGATTTGTTAAGTACTCCTCAATTTTCATATTTATCTCCTATAAAAAAATTATTTTCTATTTAAAAGAGCTTGTGCTCTCAATAAGTAGCTTTTCAAACCACCTAATCCGCTAACCATATACTGCTGGCCGATACTAAATAGGGTAGTGATTACCCAATAAACAGTCAGTCCAGATGGGAATCTCGCAGCAATAAAAACAGTCATGATCGGCATCATAAATAACATTTGCTGCTGCATACTAGCTGCCATTCCAGCCATATTTTCTTCTTTTTTATTTTCCTGCTGAACCTTCTTGCTCTTGGCTTTATTAGGAACTATGTCTCTTATCTCTCCTCCTGGAGAAATCATGAGAGATAAAATAAACTGTGAGACTCCAGCAATAACCGGTAGAACATATTTGCTGTCTGGTGCAGTTAGGTCCCACCAAAGAAAAGAGGGGTTAATCGTAGATCCATTAATAACATCTTGACCTAAAAAGCTAATTAAAGATCTATATAAGAAAATTAAAACGGCTAACTGAACCAACTGAGGAATGCATCCGGCTAGAGGATTTACATTGTATTTTTGATAGAGCTCTAGCTGAGCTTTTTGTAAAGCCTGTTTATTCTTTCCATGCTTATTCTTCAACTTATTTAACTCTGGCTGAATCTCAGTGATTTTTTCTCTCGCCTTCAAAGAGGGAAGGGTTAATGGAACTAAAACAAGCCTAATTAGTAAGGTTAGGGCAATAATCGCTAAACCCAAGTTTCCGGTGAGTTGATATAAAAACAATAAAATTTCAAAAAAGCTATCTGTAAAGAACTGCATAGATGATTTTACCAACAAGTTATTAAACGACTAAAACCTTTCCAAAGTCCTCTGATTGTACCATCTTTCTGAACGCGTTGAAGCGTATATTCACTACATTTGGGAGAATGATAACAGTAGGAGCTATAACCAAATACACTCACCAACAAAGTGTGTTTAAAATTGGCTAATGAACGATAAATTAAGTAAATAACTTTCATAGTTAATTCACCTTAGAAAAAATATTCTCTAAATCTTCAATAATATTTTCTTTTTTAACCGTAGCTATTTCCTTGTTTACAACTAATACTATCTCTACTCCTTGTATTTTTTTGATTAGCGGCAAGCTAAAGTTATAAATCTGACGCTTAATTTCACTTCTTTTAACCCTTAGCTTAATATTTTTTTTAGGAACAACTACCACCATTCGAGATTCCTCGTTTTTTTTATGACGATAAAAAACTAAAAAATATCTCGAGTAATATCGCTTTGATTTTTGAAAAAAATCAACTGCTTCTCTCAATTTAAGTTTATGTATTTTAGGAATCATTAAAAATATTGTAAAAAATCGAGCTCTAAACCGCTAGCCGCTTGCGACCTTTAGCGCGACGGCGTTTTATAGTCTTTTGACCATTGTTGGTTGCCATCTTAGCTAAAAAACCATGTTTTCGAGCTCTTTTTTTCTTTTTAGGCTGGTTTGTTCTCTTGGACATAGGTGGGAAATTATAACATACTACTCATTAACCCTGAACGGCATCACAATATACTGATAGTCAACTTGATCAACTGGTCTTAGCATGGCAGGGGTCAAGCTCTCGGTCATAAAGAATTTTACTTTCTCTGGTTTTAAGGCAGAGAAAAAATCCAACAAGTACTTAGAGTTAAAAGCTATTTCACCTTCACTTCCTTTATTTACCTCAACCATCATTTTTCCCTCTTGCCTGCCATATGAGGAAGACATAGCTGTAATAGTTAGCTCTTCTTTGGAAAATTTTAAACGAATGATGTTTGATGATTCTCGAGCAAAAATCTGAGCTCTCTTTAGTTGATTTTCAAACTCAACTCCATCTAGCTCTACTTCTAGAGAAAAATCATTGGGAATTATTTTTTTATATGGAGGATACTCTCCTTCAATTAGCCTCACATATAGTTGTGTCGAGCCAACTATCATCACCGCTTGCTTTAATTCTTCAGATATTTTCAACGAAATGCTATTAACATCTTGAGAAGATGTAATTCTAGTCACCTCTGTTATTGCCTTAGCCGGCACTAAGAATTGCGCGTCTTCTTTTATTTTCTCTGTAGATAGTTTTAAAGTTGCGAGTCTAAACCCATCTGTTCCAACAACTAATAATCCTTCTTGATTAAATTGAAATAGAAGAGAGGTTAAAACTGGCCTTGTTGGGTCAATAGAAGTGCTGAAACCAACCATATTTTGAATATCTTCTAGACTAGACACACTCAAAGAGTGAGTTTCCCCATTCATCTCTGGAAACTCTGGAAATTCAGTTGTATCCAAGCATTGAATGGTCGTTTTATTGTTCTGTGAAGTAATTGTTAAGGTATTTGACTCAAGTGAGAGAGTTAGCTTTCCAGGATTAAGTGAAGTAACAATGTTGTAAAAAATCTTGCCAGGAATAGCTATATTACTAGGTTTGGTTACTTTTCCTGAAACTGTGGTTTTTATTCCCACATACAAATCAGTTGCTGAGAGGGTAATGTTGTTTTTATCTGCCTCCAGCAATATTGAGGAGAGAATAGGTAATTGAGGCTTATTAGGAATAATACGATGAACTTGATTTAAAGCAGCACTAAGGTTTTCTTGTAATATTTCTAGTTTCATGGTCTTTATTATATATAATATAGTTTTAGTAGTAATAGGGAGGGTTGATAAGTAGAAGATCTAACGACAAAAAGCCGAGTATTTTTGTTAATTTCATATGTTGATAAGGTTGGTTAAGGGTGGTGATAAGTGATGTTGGGAAAAACGGAACAAAATGGGGAGAAGTAATTTTTAAAGAGTTTTTAACAAAGTTTTCCATTTTTATTCAATAACTATTAACATAGTTTTTAACAAAGTTTTCCACAATTGTTAATAACTTTTCCATTTACCTCAATCCAGATAACGACATTCTAATGGCTGAAACCTCTTGCTGAATGGAGTCATCTTCTAACATCATTTCTTGAATTTTATGATAGGCATGGAGAACAGTAGAGTGGTCTCTACTAGAGAACCAACGACCAATTTCTGCATATGGCTCTCCTAAGTCTTCTTTACAAACATACATGGCTACGTGCCTAGCTAAAGCAATTTTCTTCTTACGACTTTTACCCTTAACTGCTTGTTGCTTGAGGTGATAGTGGTCAGAAACAGTTTTAATTACATCTTGAATCTTTGCATTTAGTCTTGGTCTTTTTTGATCAGCCTCAGTTAGTAGAGTTTGCTCAATTAACTCTAAGCTTAGCTCTTTTCCTCTGAGCTCAATTGCGGACTTAAGGCTATTGAGAATCCCGCCGATTTTCCTGGCACTATCAACGCGAGCAGCAATCATTTTAGCCATCTCGATTGAGATGGGGATATTTAAGGGCTTTGACTTAATTAATAAAATTGCAGTGCGAAGCTCAAAGGAAGGTTGCTGGATGTCGATCATTAATCCCGCCTCCAATCGCGACCTAAGGCGGCCTTCTAATAATAAAATTTCGTGAGGTGGTCTGTCTGAAGTTAAAACAATTTGTTTGTGATTTTTAGTAAGTGCATTGAAGGTGTGAAAAAATTCCTCCTGAACACTATTTTTACCAGCAATGAACTGGACGTCGTCTAAAAGTAAAACATCGGCGGTGCGGTATTTATTTTTAAAATTAATGGTTTTTTTTGTTTGGATGGCATTGACAATTTGATTTGTGAACTCTTCGCCCGTAGAGTAGACAATTTTAGCTGCAGGATTCTCTATGAGAATATTATGACCAATTGCATGCATGAGGTGGGTTTTGCCCACACCCACACCTCCATAGAGGAAAAGAGGGTTGTAGGCGTCTCCAGGATTTTGTGAAACCGCAGTGGCAGCTGCGTGAGCCATTTCATTGCTAGAAGAAACCGCAAATGTTTCAAAGGTGTAGTCTTGACGCAATCCAATGCTTTTGGCTCTAATTTGAGCTTGGTTTTTCTCGATTGACTCTACGCTGGCTTCAGAAAATAGATCTTCTACTCGCGGAGACTGGGGAGATTTACCCGAATGTGAGAGGCCATTGCTCGAATTTGTAGCAGATTTTTTCCTATCTTCAGCCTGAGATTCTCTTTCCCTCTGTCTTAATAGAGGATCTCCAACCTGATATTGAATTTCAACTGACTTGCCGATTACACCATCTAAAACTTTTTTAAGATGAGCTCCAAGCTTATTTTTAAGGTTGGTGGAGTGAAATCCCGTAGGACTAATGATAGTCGCAACTATTTTTTTACCGGAGAATGAGACTTGAGTGAGGGGGTTGGGTAGTATCCAAGTATTATAAACACCATGGCTGAGCTCTAGCTCTAGTTGAGCGCAGGCAGTTTGCCAAACTTCTTTAACCTTATCACTAGACCAGTCTTGAGACGGCACGTCTAATTCTTTCTATTTATTAACTATCTTTGTGGGCAGCTATTGGGAGGTGCTGTAGTTATACACAGTGTTTTCCACAATTGGCAAGAACAAAAAAAAATTGATGAATCAGTTTTTATCTTTAAACACCTCTGGGGGAGTATATTGGTCAACGGTGTAGCGAACGCGCTCAGATTTTTTAGGAGCAATCTCTTTTTTATTAGGATTCCCCCCAGCTAAAGAGCTACTCTTAGTTTCAGTTGGCTCTGTTTTTTTCTCCTCATTATCTGAACTTAACTCAGGAGAGATTTTTTTCTCGCTTTTTTTACTATGAGAATAGTACTCTTGTGGAACCTCCTTCTTTTTCTTTTCTTGCGGAGGAGCTTGTTTCTTGTTTTTTAACAACGACTTTTCTCTAGGGAAGAGCAAGCCTTTTTTCTTTGGAGCAATTTTTTCTTCTTCTTTTTTAATCAATTCCTCTGGATCGGTGGTGATAATTGTGTGTTCGTCCTCACTTGCAACTACGCGTAAAGCCACGTGGTTTTGTCCAGCAAAAAAGATGCCTTCACCTACATCAGCTGCCATCAATAGCTGTCGCTCTCCCTCAGAGAGATAAAAAGTTTCAGTTAGGGTAGGCACTGAAGCAGTTGATTGTTTCATTAGAAACTGGATCGAGGAGTTACTTACAATGGCCTTACCATACTCGTTTTGTAGAAAGTCTTCGACATCTTGCGTAATAGTTGTAATACCCAAGTAGTATTTTCGAGCTCTCTTAGCCATACTGTGAATGAAGCTAGCGGAGTCCTTGTGCTTCATAAAATACCAGGCCTCATCAATAACTAAAATTCTTTTCTTCAGCTCCTTCTTAATCCTCGTCCAGATAAAATCAAGGATGATGTACATGGCGATTGGTCGAAGCTCTTCCTCCATCTCTTTTACAGAAAAAACCGTAAATTGATTAGTAATATCGATGTTGGAGGCGTGATCAAAGATACCCCTAAAAGAGCCCGTGATGAACTTTTCTAGGCGCATAGCAAGATCGTCTGCAGCATCATCTTCAAAACCAATTAGCGCTTTATAGAGATCTTCCATGAGTGGAGGTTGATTATTTTGAGTGGCTGGGTCTGGCGTGATGCCTTTAGCCTTATAAGCAGCCACGAGGGCTCTATCTAAAATTGCTTCTTGTCGTGACGTCATGTCACCCAACATGACTTTTAATAATCCATGGAGAGAAATAATTTTTTGACCTAGTTCATTTTCTTCTTCGCGATAAACCGAGGAAAGATCAAAGGGATTAATCTTAGCATCAGATCCAAAGGTGAAGTTAATATACTCTCCACCAACTGAGTTAGACAGCTCTTCGTACTCATGTTCTGGGTCTAAAACGATTACCTCAGCCCCAAACATTATCTGACGCAAAACCTCTAGTTTTACGGTATAAGATTTGCCGGCACCAGATTTTGCAAAGATAACCATATTAGCATTTTCCATCTTAAAGCGATCAAAAATAACCAAAGACTCATTGTGCTCATTAATGCCATAGACAATACCCGTTTCCATAGTTAGTTCAGAAGAAGTAAAGGGGAAGGTGGTTGCCAGGGAAGTGGTGTCCATATTGCGAGTGACACCAAGCTTGTCAATGCCCATGGGGAGAGTGGTCTTAAAACCCTCGCCCATCTGTAAAGTTGCCTTTTTAGACACTATTAGAAGAGATCCTAGGGTTGACTGAACTGCTTTAGTAACTCTATTCAGCTCTTTAAGCGACTCAGCTTTAATAGTTACATAAAGCCCAAACTGGAAAAATCTTTCTGCTCCTTTAGCTAACTGCTCACGAATAATTCGAGCATCTTCTAGCTTAACCTCAGTATTAATATTACTGATTTTTCCCGCCCTCAGATCTGATTGAATTTCAGCCTCCATCTCAGTAATTTTTCTTTTAAGATTGTCTAAAATTTCTTTAGAATCAACCGGAAAAACAAACATTGAGGTATTAATTTGATGGGGGAAATTAATTAACGGAGACAACCAGTTGGCTGGTACAGCTCGAGGATATCCCGCCACAAACAATGTCCTAGTGTAGGTGGAGTTAATTTTTTGATAAGTAAAATCAACCTCAATTGCTTCAGGAGCAATAATATCTTGGATAGTGACTAGACCTCGACTAAATTCCTTAATTTTCTCTAGGTTTTCTTCCTTTTTGTTTTTAGTCTGATCTTGCTCATCACTCTTTTTTTTAAATGGTAAGGGCAGGTTGAACAAGGGCATTTATTTTGTTGATTTTTCAGTCATTTGATCTAAGGTGCTATTAATATTTTCTTGAGTCGCCGTATCTACAACTGGTGCCTGAGGCATAGTGCTGGGAGTTGGTGTGACCATAGGCTGAGCTGGTTGAGGCATGGCTGGCTCAACCGGTGCTTTAGTCATAGAGTCTGGCTTTGTGATTTCCACTGATCCTGGCTCAACCGCGGGAGCACCTGAAGCCATTGGACTTGGTGGAGTCATGGGCGCAGCAGCCGGTGGGGTCATTGCTGGCGTCACTGGTTTATTTGGCGCTGGCATGGGAGTTGATCCGGCGGCCATGGGTTTTTGTAATACAGGTGACTCAGCTATATTTACGTCTTTTGCCAAGTCTCCACCAGCCTCATTGGGTTGGGTTGGCTCAACTGGCACACTAGGAGTTGCCGCTGGCGTTGGTGGAGCCATTGGAGCTTGAGCATCTCCGGACGGCGCTACGGGCTGATTAGCCTGAGTAGGCTCTAATGGGTTTTGGGATTTATCATCCATATAATCTCCTCTGATTTGAGCTTGCACCAACGACGTGGTGTAGCTCTGACTATTTGTTATTTGTTGCCCCTCGGTTGCCCCAGGGTTGTAATTAGTATAGAACAATCTAATAATTTCTTGGGTTGACAATTGTCGCGCATAAAGACCGATGCGATTAAATTGAGCAATTAAGTGATCTTTTTTAGGCTCAAGTAGATTTTGAGCTTTTTCTAGAATCACACTCTTTTCTATGCCCTCAATGGATTGCTCTTTGAAACCAGAAGCAATATTTTGAGCTGGAGTGAGACTCATTTCTAAAGAACTAGCGGGAATAATGACAAAAAATTTCTTATCCAAAACATTTCTCTCTTTAATCAAGTCGTTGACAAATTTACTGTAACGCCTAATCCAAGCCCGCTTAATTTCGTCTTTTGTTTTCTCCTCTCTTTTTTCTAATAATTTTAAGTATGAAGAAGCATCTTTAGTTTGAGATTGAATTAAAATTTGTATGGGGTAGTTAATTGAGTTAAGCAATCCAGCATAGGAATAGATAACCGCGTCCTGCTCTTGTTCTGCCAAAAGACCAAAGTTCATTGCATTGACTGAAAGCACAACTGAGGCAGACCCATTCTTAAGAATAACGATATCGTTGGTGATATCGTAAATATCTAAAAAATCTTGGCTAGTGGAAGAGATGGTTTTTTGATCAGGCATAAATACGACTTATGTCTTAATATTAACAGATTTTTTAATTTAAGCTCCTAATTTCAACTGGGTCAACTAGTTTGTTATCCAAAACAATCTCCTGAGGATTGAATTGATATTTAGAATGATCAATTACGATGTTGTAGCTGCCATTTTTTAGGGGAGTGCTGATAAAAAATTGTCCCAGCGCGTTACTTTTTACCGCCCTAACAACTCTATTTTGTTCGTCTTTAATTTCAACTATAGCCTCGGGAATTAACTCATTGTTTGGAGTTAAAATCATTCCCACCAACTTATTGGGTTGGGTGGGTTTACTAGGAAAGGGGAGAGCAGCATTAAAAACAGCCCCCTCCTCATCTGATATTTCCTGATTACTCACGTCGGTGCTGGTAGCATAGGCAGCCTGTTGTTGCTGAGCTGGAACAACCTCTTCATTAACCTCAGTGCTGTTTGAATCAGCCTTGGTAATCTCAGTCGCTGGCACTTCAACTTTTTCAGCCACCTGAGTTACAGAAAGCAGAGTTTCTAGTTCAGGTTGCTCAGTTTGTTCATAGACAACCACTTCTTCTTCTAATTGTATTTTTTCCAAACTTCTAACCCTAACTTTTAAATCTGGCTTCTCAATTTGCTTGGTAATTTCCACTTCACCCGGATCAACTTTTTTAAAAGTTTGCATAATATCACTAATTTTTTCTTGTGTGTCTAGGTCGTACTTATCTTGATCTTGGGAGATTGTTTTAACTGAGGCCAGATACTCTCTAATCCTTTCTCTTCTGACTGGGGTTAAATCAACCTCATCTTTAGCTTCCATCACTCCCTTTCCAGGTTCAAAAAGAAAAAAATCAGGAATCTTGGACGATCTTTTCCAGAAAAATTTTGTTGGTCGATAGAGGGTTTTGAAAAACGTAGTAATCCAGTGGTCTAGAGGTCTTTCTTCAATGGGTAAAAATGCTGCTGCGGCTCCAAGAGATCCAGCAAAAAAAATGAGTGTCCACTTAATTGGAGCTATGAGATTGGTGGAGTAAATAATCATTCCCAATATCGCGCCTAAGGCCAGCTCCGCAAATTGTTTAAGCGTCATGCTGCCAACGATATGAAAACGATAGCCAACAATATCCTGTGGGATAGGATGTTCTCTCATTAACTATATGTTAGCAGGTTTGAGTTGGGGAGTGGAGTGCTGCTATCTAGTGATGAGCCTATCCGGCCCCCTTTGTATTTGTGTGAGTTCTTTTTCCCAAGATTTAACAAACACTTCTTTATCAGTGGGAACAAAATACCACTTTTGTTCAACCGCACCGTTTTGCATATGAGCAATAATAACTAGCCCTTCTTCCAAAAACACGTGGGCCTTAACCGCCTCACTAATCATTGGTGCAAAAAGCTCTAAGTCAGTCTCTTGATATTGGTCTAGATATTGATCAATCTTATGGTTTTCATCATAAGATAAGTATTCCTTTATAAAGACAACTAGGTTGTTTTTATCTATGGCTACCTCATGAGGCATGGTTGGAAAGGGGGAGTCATACTGCAAAACACTGTACTCACTATATTGAGTAACACCGATTGGACTTCCCAACTTTTTTTCAACATCTACGATGGAGTTTTTACCTGGGGTTATTTCTTGCCACGTATTTTCTGCCGAGCTGGTGTCTGGGGTTAAAACTCGAAGGATGGCTGAGGCTATTAATAAAAAACCAAAAAAACCAAGTAAGTAGAGGTATTTATTGCTAGTGATTGCCTTTTTTTCTATTATTTTGTTCATTAGTTTCCAAAAACATTACTTGTTAACCACTCATATTGAAGAGGGTGTATCCCGGGGAAATCAAAACTTCCATGCCCAGTATAGGAGAAGTAATAGCTGTCATAAACTATGTAAAGCGAAACAGATTCAGCAAAAGCTTCGGCACCCGAACACATGGCTGGAAATGGATAGGTATAACATCCACTGTCTCCACCAGGAACTTGGAGATAGCCAGTTCTTAGTCCAGGGTTACGGTAATCAATAATATGCCCCAACTCATGAACTAGAGTGTACTCTAAGCTACTTTCGGTAAAACTCATTCCATATTCATAAATTCCAACTTTTGCACCACCAAAATCAGACGGAGCCCAACCCCCATATCCTTCTGAAAACCCCCCTTTAAGCAGATATACTTCAAGTGGAGTATCTCCAGAACAAACTAGGCTCATAAACTGAGTGCTATTTCCAGCTTCTCTGGCCAAAACGTTTAGTAGTCTATTCCAATTAGAACTAGACCAATTGAGAGTTTGTGTGCCACTCCAACTGTCTCCTCCTGGCCCAGGGACTAAACAGCCAATTTCAGGATCACCAATAATGACAGTTTCGAAGGCAGAAATACTATCTGCTACGTTGCCTGATTCATCAACCGCTTCAAAACTAAAGGCAAAGTTGTTGCTGACAGCAACATCTACTCCAGACATATCTACTGAGTAGGTAAGGGTGATGGGGTCACTAAAAGGTTCTTCTGGTATTTGATCTAAGATTTCCTGAGTTAAATCTGGCAAGCTAATGGGATCGCCACCTAAATATGACCACTCGTCGTTGGTTTCATCCGCGTTGACCTGGATGGTGTATCCGTCTTTGGGAGAAATAGTGATGGTATAGGTAATAGTTGTATTTTGGTTATTTTCAATCTTATTAATATTGGCCGATTTATCTAGCTCTACATACCTAGATATATTCAGCTCGGCATCAGGAATAATGTCCGATGTGTTGGGTATGTTGTGTTGCATTGAGGCCCCAGTAGAGGCAATCATAAGCATCGAAGCAGCTGCGCCACCACCAAGAGTTGCAGGCACCACCGCGTTGGGAATTATGGGCCCACCACCACCTAAGCCAGCTCCAGCCCCTATCGTACTGATGCCACCCCCACTAGCCCCAGCACCCGACCCTCCCCCCAAACCTTTAAACCAGTTACCAATGCCTTTTAAGTTATAGCCAATTGTTGCACCAATTCCAGATCCGACCGCTACGCCAACAATAGTTCCAGCTGGGCCAAAAACACTTCCAATGAAACCACCTAAAATCCCACCAGCTAGACCTCCAATCGCGGCACCAATGCTTTTTGTTATAAAACCAATGAGAGCGGTCAATCCAATTCCTAGAGCGGCACCCACTTTCATGAGTAGGTCTCCAGCCTTTTCTTCTATTTCTTGAACAGCGGCTCCAATTACTGGCAAACTTTCCAAAGCAGCTAGAATGGGAGCTAGCTCTGGAGCAACTGCTGCTATAGCCCATTTTCCCAACCTTTTCTTCCCTTTTGAAAATAATTGTTTGGCAGCATTGACCTTTTTAGCTTGGGCTGGTGAAGGGCTCTCAATATTGAGAGCCTGAGCCATATCAGAGTAGCCAAAGCCATCTGGAACTGGAGCTGCATTAAAATCAATTTCAATAATATCAACCCCATAGAAAAGATAAATTTCCATTAGCTCTTCAGTGGATTTACCAGCAATTGTTTTCAACCACAGCTCTCTATAAAGACCTTTGACTGTCTCCTTGCGATGCTCAGCAATTGTTGATTTATCAATGCTATCTCCAACAGTATTGAGGGCCATAACCCCCTCTTCGCCAGTAGCTTTAATAAAGCTTCTAAGTTGACTGAGGCGTTGGGTTGTTTTTTTATGATTCTTACTTCCAAGCCAAGGTTTAATGGGGGTAGATCTTGTAATAAAGTAATGAGCTCGACGAACAAAAATTAATCCTAGAAGTACGGCTCGAAGCTCGTCAATATTAAGCTTGGTGCCTTCAATTCCAAAGTACTCAATGATTTGTTTGTCTGAAAGATGATTTAGGTATTCGTGTGGGTCTTCCACTAGAACCAAAATTGAATCAAGGGTGTTGTAAAAGTTAGTGCGTACAATAATGTCATTCAGTCCTAGCTCAGCCAATCTTCGGTCATAGTAATCGCTAGAAAGTTTAAATATTTTTTCATCAAGTTGAAGTTGGTGAAAAATTTGACTTCTTAATCTTCGCAAATCTTCTTTGGTGAAATCTGCCGGTAAATTTTGAGTTATGGAGTCATAAACAGCTGTTCTTAAAAACTCACCTTCTTCTCCAAAATAAGTCCCTAAAAAGTCACTAGTCAAAAGACTAATAGCCTTAGCATTTTCTACATTTAGTCTTTCTCTTTGCTCAGGATCTATCTCGTCGGTAGTTTGGACATCAGGAACAACTGCTTTTTTTTCAGGAGTATCTGGTTTAACTGGCTCTGATTCTTCTAGCTCAGAAACAGTGGGGACTGTTTCCATCCACTCAATAAATTGGGCGGCGTATTCAGTGAAAAATTGTTCGGCTAAAAATTTATTAAGTTCTTGAGCTTGATTAGAACTAAGTTGATAGTGCCCACCTCCCTCACCTCCTAGAGAGAGGTTTGTGGAGATCCAGTCACTAATTTTATCCTCTGTTTCTTTTTGAACACCGGCTTGGTTGAGCACGCCTCTAATTTGTTCAGGCAATTTAGTTAGCAGCCAATCTCGCTGTTTTAAATCAAGATGATTGGGGTCAATGGCGGCGTCAGAGAAATAAGATAGAAAAACCTTGCCAGCTTTCATCGTTAAAGCATTAATTGCTCTGTCGATAATTTCTTCCTGGGTGAAAACTCCTACTTGTTCTTCAGTTCTTACCTCATCTCCACCCCCCTCATCAGTTTCTAACTCAGCTTCCTCTGCTGTTTCATCTGGAACTATTTTTAGCTCTTCTAAAAGCTGATCAACAAACCTAATAAAAGTGTCAGCTTTAATAGTGTCATTAATATTGGTGTTTTTTTCTTGAATCTCGTTAGTGGAGAAGTAGGGCGACTGTTTAGAACCAAACCTTATCTTGGTTTCATTAGAAGCTCTGTCCCAGGGCTTATCGGGCCCACCATCTTTTTCTATCTGAGCAGATACCTGATCATAGATGACGTTAATTGCTTCCCTAACATCGTTAACTTTAAGATTTTTATCTGGAATAAGTATGGTGGGGGTGTTAGTGCCAGAATCAGCTAGGGCCTTAGTTAAAACCAGCCCAATCTTTTGCCAAGTTTTTTCTGGTTCTTTAGCAAACTTTTCTTTAATTTCAGCAACCAAGTCATCTATAGAATCATGTTCAACATCTGTTGTTCTGGCCTCTAATATTTCCCCAATCTTGGCAAAAAGCTCTTCTACCGCTTCCTGTAGCTCTCTCTGAGAAAAGTCAGCGATTGGGTTAGTGAGTCCAGCTCCACCCATTCTTTCAACCGCATTTTGCCACTCGTGGCTTAGGGTGGAAACTTGAATTGTCCAAGATTGCTCCCTGGTTTCTTTCGCGTAATACTCAACCAACCACAGTCTGAGATACTCAATAATGCCAATAACATCCTCTGGATAAAGGGTGTCTTTTATATATGGTAAGCCGCGACCAGTAATATTAACGTCTTCTTGTTTTAAGCCATCAATAGCGAACTTAACGTCTTGGTGAGTGATGGTTTCACTACCAGCAATGATTTTTAAAATTGAGGGGTCGGGATTGTGAGCTTTTTCACTTCCTACTTGAAAAGCATGGGCTAGTGAACCGACAAAGGAATGAAGATGTTCTAGGGCTAATAAATGCTTGTTTTTGGCATTAGAAAGCAAAACTTCAAAACGCTTACGTCTCAACAATCCACTTTGTTGAGCCTGAGCAAGATTATCTCGTTGAGCCACTGCGTCCGCCATAATTGATTTTTATTATAGCTGGTTAGTAACTATAACTTAAGCCATGACTAGTTGAGTTTGATCAAATTGCCGGATGTTCGTAAAATTCATAAATAAGTTGTTAACCATGGACCTCATTGATTCAATTGAGTTTTGAATTGTTATTTTTTGGCTGGCAATTAAATTTAACCGCTCTCTTTTTTGAGTAACTGCATTATTTTTTTGTGTTGTTAGTTGACCCTCGTTAGTTAAAAAATAACCGGATTCACCCAAGGTATTAATTCCTTGTTGATGCTCCACCTCTTCAGCTTCTAAAACTAACAACTGATTTTCTTCATCAGCTACTAGTTGGCTGATAAACAGGGCCTGAACTTGATTAATGGTTTGTTCAAGTTGAGTTTGAGTCTGCTCGGTAGCTTCTTTAGCATTAGCTAAGTACTCGCTGAGAGTGAGCCAAACCTCTTCAGCTCCTGGTAAATAGGGAAGGCCAAACCTAAGCAAGAGTGTTCTAGCAATAGTTTGTTCCTCAACAGCCTCTCTAACAACCACGATTTCCTCTTCAAGTTCAGTAAGTAAGGGTTGGGCAGACTCTGCTTCAATATCTACATTATTTTTTAAAACCATAGATAGGAAAAATACTAGGTCTGGGGGAAGCTGAGTTGTTTCACTAGAAAATATTCTGCCGTGCATTTCTCTGGCATCAGTGGGGGCCTCTATTTGAGTTGGCATTAATAGCCTTTCTTAATATGTTTTTACAATGAGGAAAAAATGCTGCTTAAACAAAAAACTCCTCGTTTTGAGGAGCATCTTGATTTAGGTTTGTTGAGATGACCTAAGTCGTGGATTCTAATTTGATCCGATGCTCGTCGATTCCCCGATTTTTAATCGGGGCTCATCCTTAAGCTCGGACTGATCTGTTAAACAGAAACACCGTTGCGGCACAGCGATGGACTTTTACCATCTTCCAAAGGATGTATTTTTAAATCTAAATTTAGTTGTAACACGGAGAAAACTAGGGTGTCAAATAGTGGCTATCTAGGTTCCAAAGTAATCGTGGCTACTAGCCCTTTGTTTGCCAGCATGAAGATCTTCCAATGCATCTTTTGCATCAAGAGAAATCATTTTTTTACTAAATAATCTTTGAGCAAGAACACCACCAACCTCTTGCCAGCGATCATAGTGATCGGCTTTATTAAGGTGATCTGCAAGGCTATTGATTCCCGATCCTTCTAATCCAATTAGTACTGCCTTAAGTGCCTCTTTAGCTTTTTGAACATTGTTCCTGCCTTCCATTAACAATTTTTCACCCTCGCTACCCATATCCCAACCAACCTTTTTAAGTTCTGGAGCAGCGCTTTCTAAATATCTTACTGCCGTCACGGGATCTTCTCTCATCATTTTAAATAAATCATTGCTAGAAACCACATCAGCTGAATTTTCTGATTCCTTACCACGAATAGAGCCAGAAGAGTTATAGTTAGCTCCTTCTGTTAGGGCTTTTATGAGTCTAACCACGCCACTTTTAATATCATCGGGGAGGGATTCTCCCAAGTGTTGACTAACTCCCTCTACGCCCTTATGAAACACATCCACTACTAGTGCGGCAATTTCATTAAACTTCTCTTTTCCTGCCTCACTACTACCCTGAGCAGCAATCAATAGGTCTTTAACCAAATCTGCCTTTTCTGTATCAGCTATATCTGATGCAATGATTTTTGTAATCCCCAGCTTTTCTGCCATTTTGCCAAACAATTTAATTACAGGGCCTTTTTTATCAAGATCTATCCCCAAAACCTCAACCGCTTCCTGAAAATCTCTTTGAGGTTGAGTTTCTGGATTAATGTCTTCTGTCATGGTGGTTTCAGTTGACTCACCATCAACTACGCCAGCTACATCTTCAGCTCCCTGTTCCACCACTTCAATACCTGCGGTGTCAGCTGAGGAATCATTTGTTTCATCAACGGCTTGAGTTTCTGGGAGTGCTTCTTCTACAGCTGCTTCACTAGTTGGTTCTTGCATAGGCTCACTATTTCATAATTGATCAAGTGGGTCAAGGTTGCGAGAGAGAAGTTTTTTATTTTCTTCAATTCTCCTAAACAAACAACCACACTCTTCATGTTAAAATAATCACATGGCTGATCAAGAACAAGAGCGAGCCGCTATTCTCCAGGCTAGGGAAAAACTAGAGCCTTTTTTAACTCAGGCCTCTGTTGTTAGTGAAGAGACTCTTCAAGTTGCTATTGATGCCATGAGGGGTCGCATTCAAGAAAATCCCCCCAGACATCCCCTAGAAGACAGAACCATCGCTGGAGATGCGAGTGTTTATGACCAGGCCTTAGCTGCTTTGGAAAGCGACCTGCTTCCTTCATATCAAGCAGCTGATCAAATCTTTAACACTGAGCTTGATGGTTCAGGAATAGCCAGCGTTGAGGAGTTGGGAAGAAGAATCAGAGAAAATCATCCTGCTCAGACATCAGCCGACATTGCAGCTCGCAGATATCAGCAGCAGCTACTAGAGTCAGAAAGAGCTAGGATAGTAAGTGAAAACCGTTGGACTTTAGGAATTTGGCATGATTATTTTCAAAACTATCGATCAAACCCAGACGCCTTTGACTTTGCCGCCACAGCTACGGAGCTTCAAAGCAAGGGATGGACGGGCGCAACAGAAGAACAGCTGCAAAATTTATTCAGCGCTGCAATTGGTATTGAAAGTAAAATTATTGCAGCTGAAGGGGATGTGGCTCAAGTTGACAGTGCTAGATTGAGCGAAATAGAGGGAGAGTTTTCAAGCTTACAAACACTCATTGGCTCAACTACCGTTGCTGAAACTCAGGTTTTATATGGTCGCTTATGGATGAGATATCAAAGCCTACGTCGTCTTTGGACATCTGTAATTGATTTAGAATCCGTTAAAGATGCCAAAGAAGTTCTAGACCCCGATGACTACAACGACTATAGGAAGTTTATGTCGGCCCTGTTGGGATTGCGCGATTTATCAACAAAACTCATGGGAGATGGAAAATATATTAGTTCAGGTGCTAATTCTGCTCAGCGAAAACTAATTAATAAATGGTTGGGAACTGTTGAAGAGCACATATGGATTTTAGAACACCCAAGCGTTGCTGAAGTTATTGATGTAGATAAGCTTCGTGAGATTTACGTAAAGGCAGTGGAAGAAGCAGAAATATTTTTAGGCAATCAGACCGATGAACTAGAAGAAGTTTTTATAGAAGATATTAATTGGTGGATGTTCCAACACCACGGAGAACAATGGCGAGCTACACAGCGACTTTGGGCGAAGTATCACCCCAATCATGTCGCAGCTTTGAGTAACGCCGATCGCATTGAAATCAATGAACTACTTGAGTATTTCTCTACACAAATTGGGCGAGTCAATGAGTTTAATATCGGTTTTGCAGCTGGAGATGATCCGGATGTAGCCGCCCACCATCGGTTTGTTGCTATGGATATTCAGAGGAATAAATTGAGTGAAATGAAGACGGCAGCTGGTGCTCCAGTGGTGGAAGTAGTTCCTGAGGAGCCAGATGAGCCAGACGAGACAGAAGATGACGCCCCCACAATTTCAGGAAAAGGTTTTCAACCCCCCCATCATAAAGAGAAACCAGCTCACGCTACGGAAAAAGATTGGATTAAATGGTATTTAGATGAATTTGATTACGTCCGTGAAAAACATGGAGAAGAAGAAGCAATGCGTCTTATTGTTGAAGAATGTAATAGGCACACCTTAGATTATCTTCAATCCTATGCTGGTGGAAACTATAAAGATTTGTCTTATGGTGGTCTCTCAAAAACCCTACAAGATTTTGGCAAAAGTGAGGGGAGAAGACAGAGAGCCCATGATAATTTTTCACCAGAAAATAGATTGTTTTTATACAATAAATTTTTAGAACTATCTAACATTTTTATGATAGAGGACATGTGTCAAAAACATGGAGACAGAAACACCATGTTGATCCAATGGGAAGATGTTGCTAAATATGAACAAACTAGGCAGGGAGGAACAGAAGATTTCAGCTTTGAACAAACCACAGATTGGTTTATGAAACCAGATAAAAAAGAGGGAACTGAGGTTAGATATCAATATGACCAGATTACTAGTTGGGTCCTGCACTCAGTGCCAACCTGGAGAAGAGAATTTGAGTTAATGGATCCAGATATAAGAGAAGAAAAATTCGGATTAACCGACCATAACTCTTGGTGGAATGATAGGGACGCCAAGCCCTGGAGGCAAGCTTTTGAGCTATTTATTATGGAGAAGATCAATGACATGATAGCCAAGATTCCTGAAGGAGGAACGTACACAGAAGCAGACATCCCCATTGGATTGACCGGTAGAAAAAAATCAATGGAATTTTCTGGAGTTGACGTAGATGGATTTGATGAAGGCTATCAGGAAGTATATAGAAAAATTATTGGTCGCTTGGCCACCTTTACAGGCTCTGGCAATGAACACTATGCCATTCCTTATTGTAAAGGCATGACTCCATCAGATTCAGTTCAGCCATTTAAACATTTGTTTGCAGGCGCTAGCCCCTATGCCCACTTTAATTACAAGGCTTACAAAAATTTAACTATCATTCCTACCTCTGAAGGATATGAGTTGATGTGGGAAGATGATGTTAAAACAGATGAAAAGAAATCTAAAATTGTTGATTCAGCTTTACTAACTAGAGCATTGATTAGGAAGGCAGCCGTAGAGAGACCAAGAATTAATGTGGGTCGGTTTCCGACAGAATCTCAATTAAAAGCTGGTGAGCAAAATGAACTACGCACAGGCTACCCTACCCTATATGAATTTATGGTGATTAAACACAAAGAGAGAGAAAAGTTACCAGTTGATTTATCAACTTGGTGGGGCGGGTTTGATGCTTATAGAAATTTCACAGATGCCATTATTAGGCCTCCAGGAATAAGCGGATCATTTGCTAATAAAGAAGAGTTGGACAATATCCTTACTGGAATGACCCCAGAAGATTTAAGAAAAGAAATGATGAAGGATTTTACTAACATTCTGAAAAATCTAGTTTCTCCGCTAAAGATTAATCAAGATTGGGTTGACTGGACTTTTATTTCTCAAGACATTTTAACCTATATAGACAAGATGTTTAGGTTGTATCGCCTTAAAGACGACAGTCCTGAGGGAGCTACTGAACTATTAGTTGCCATTAGAAGTAGAATAAAAGCCAATGCAACCAACTTAGGCGTCAAAAACCAAACTATTGATGATAGTAGGGCTCCTAAGGAAACAATTGCTTTTGAACATGTGACACATGATGTATCATCTGACTTGTTAGGAACAGGAAAGATGTACAGAGGTAAGAAAAGAAAAGATAAAGACTATGATGTTCGTGATTACATTCTTAACAGAGCAGCCTATGCTTATGCAGGCAACTGGATGTTAGAAAAAATTTGGCAAAACGTAGAGCCTTCCGCAGTACCAGATAGTAAAATGAGGAAAAAAACTAACGCTGAATTAGCAGCGGAAGCAGCGCTGGCAGGAGATGCCTCTACTTTAAAACAAGAAGTTTATGTTCAGGTAGAGAAAAGAAGCAGGACCAAGCTTTCCAATGCAGAAAAAAGAATTTTTGCTAAGTCAAGAAAAGGACTATTCCAACTTTTAGAAAGTCCAAAAGAAGTGCTCGGATTTGCTATTTTAAACCTTACCAAAGAAGACGACATTCATCCTTTCATGGAAGATAGCGCCTTTATATGGGGCATGCCCTCAGATGAACAGAAAAGAGATCCAAAAGAAAAAGCAGAAGCTTAATTTTTAATTAATAATAAATTTAGAAAATTGAGCCAATATTACTTCTTCTTTTTCTTGGCCTCTTTAGCGGCTTTTCTTGCCTCAACTTGCTCTTGGTAAAGATTTTCATCACTAGTTACATCAGCTGCCCAACCACCCCCTTTTCGAGCACCCTCCACAAATCTAGATCCTAGTTGACCACTGTATCCTCTTCTTCCTCCGGTAGCTATTCTACGAGCAGTACCGATAGCAGCTCTTGGAAGACCTGGAATAACAGCTCCAGCGCCCCTACCAAGAGCACTTAAACCAACCATTTGTTTCCTCGCTAAATTCTCCCCACTAATACCACCCCATGGTGCTTTCCTAGTATCAGTAAACGACATTCCAGGAATAAGCTCTCCACCCTCCCAGCCCTTACCCAGCGATTTACCCATATCTCTAGATAATTGTTGGAAGATTCCTTCTTTAGCACCCAGCATCTTTTTAGCTTCTTTAACAATTTCTGGCATGATCATTAGCATTCCCATCCCGATAATAAAAGGCAATACTCCACTCGTGCCAGCTCCAAAAAGATAGGGAGGTTGGAAACCACCGCTTTCTATTATTACTTCACCACCACCCAGACCACCGGTTAATTCATCAAAAACTATCAGCACTAATAAAACAGTGGGAAAGGCGGCTAAATTACCAACTAAATCCTTAACCCATTGCTCAAAAGAACTTTTTCCAGGGATAGCTCCCATAGCCAAAATGATAGGGGAAAAGGCAATGCTCAGGACTATAGTCACATATGTTTTTAGTAATTCAAAGAAAAGCTCAAAAACTTTAAGCGCAATGGCAATTGCCACTACCACCATCAGAGTTAAGCTACCAAGAAACTTAACTACATCTTGACCAAACTGGGCCAATGAATTTTCCATTTGCTCTCCAAAGCTTTGCACCGCATCATAGGCAGCTCCAGCACCATTAGTAACCATGGTCCAGCCCAATGTGAGGAAGTTTTTATTTAAAAATTGCTGCTCATCTTTGCCAAAAAGTGCCAGCAACAAGTACATTACCAGATACATTAAGTCTATGAGCAGCCCCGCTATAGCATATGAAAATGTAACTAAAAGCAGGGCAATAATAATGTGGGGGATAGCCTGTTGAGCTGTAACTACAGTTTGACCACCCACCTTTTGTCTCATCATGATGAGGAAGCCAATGACCATAAAAACCACTACAAACAATAAATATGCCATGTTACGGAAAGTCTTCCAGGTGTTGAGGATGGGATCTAATGAAGCGAAACCCAATCCTTGGGCATAGGCGGGTTGAGCGATTTTAACACCAGCCGAGTCAAGTACATCCGCCACATAGCGTTCAGTGGTGGCAGCTGGATTATTAAACATCCAGGCCATCATCTTACCCATTTCACCCAGCATGCCATTACTATAGCCAATTGTAGTCTCACCATTGGCACTGGCAATTTTCACTGGCTTGCCGCCAACTATGGGGTAAATTCCAAAATCTATAAAGGCATTAACGGCCATTCCCGAAGTAAGTGATTCTTGGTTGGGTTGAAAAGTACTGAGGTTGGCTTCAAGAGCAGCCTTTTTTGTTTCAAGCTCAGGTACTGCTGCTGAGACATCTTTAGCCATGAATGGCAAAAACAACAAACCCACTAGTAATGCTGTCAGCAGTTTTTTCATTTATAGCCATAATTGTACTTGATCCTTAGTGGGTGCAAAAGTAGTGATTCTAGTTGATTTTTATTGATTTTTGCGGGATATTCTAACTAATCAAACCTGCCCACTGTATAATCTAACTTAGGCAGATAATGATTTCTCAACCACAAGTTCTTCAAATTAAAGATTTTTTGAGTTCGGCTCAAAGTGTGTTGGTGTTAATTGATCCTGCTTCCGACCTAGATGTTTTAGCTGCGAGTAGCGCCTTGTTTCTTAGCTTAGAGCAATCTGGTAAAGATGTTACTTATGCTAGTCCAAACTTACCTTCTGGAGTTGATCAGAATTTAGTTGGCGTTGATCGAGTTCAAACTGAAATCAGTAATAAAAACTTAATCATGAGCTTTGATTACAACGAGGCCGCAGTGGAGAAGGTCAGCTATCATATTGGGGAAGAGACAAATCGTTTCTATTTAACTGTTCAGCCTAAAAAGGGTCATCAGCCTTTAAATAAAGATACCGTAGATATAGGCTATGTAGGAGCTGAGGCAGATTTAATTTTTATGGTTGGCGTGTATGATTACGAGTTGCTCGAGCATCTATATATCGGTAATGAGCAGCTATTTGCCGATACAACTGTAATATCAATCAATAACTTTGAGGCATCGGTTGGCGATATTCGGCTTAATACTGCAGAAAGCATTAACATAAGTGGTGCCATAGCGGAGATCATTCAACAGGCCAATCTAGAAATTTCTGGAGATGCAGCCACCAACCTATTGCTTAGTATTGAAGAAACAACAGATAGTTTTAGATCATTATCAATTACCCCAGACCTACTGGAAACAGCTGCCTGGTTGATGAGGCAAGGGGCGAGGAGAATAAGGAAAACCAGCTCTCCTATTTCTACTAAATCCATTAAGGCTCAGGCGGTTAAAGTGAAGAAAGCTGTAAAACCTAAGTTAAATGCGGTTTCTAAGAAAAAAGGTGATCTAGATCATCAGCCTGGGTTGATGGGGAAGGGTGGGTAAGTTTTTTTAACCAGGACTAAAGAAAGTCATACATTTCTTTTAGACGTGCAGGGAAATGGGGGTTGGTGCAAAAGACATTTGTAGAAGAAGTTTCAGCAGAGTATTGTTTCATAAATGTTAGATAATCACTCTTACCATTGACTGTTCCTAGAAATGCAGAAACTTGAGATCCCAAGTCTAACTTACCTTCTGAGGTAACTCCCAGAGCATAAGCATCTCGATGATGGCTCCAACCAGATTCTTCCCCCCACATAGCTAGAGCAAATCGCGGACTAACTCCAGCAGATTTAGCTTCTGAGACAACATACTCGCAAGCAGTCATGGTTCCATCTTTAGTAAATTTACCCTGAGAATCAACAGAGTTAGCGATTAATGTGTCTGGGTAAGTGCACGCCACATACGAGTAGAGTTCTTCACTACAAGGTTTATAAGAATCACCTCCATTTTGCCATGCTGAAATAATATGCTGAGATTCTAAAAGTGTACAAGAGCCACTGGCGCTAAGCTCTTCTCCCGTACATGGTCCAATATCTTGGCAAATATGTTGAGCTCCTTCTCCAGAGGTAATTCTAGGTCCACCATCACACTGTGCAACTACGGGACCAACATCCTCCTCATCGTCATCTTCGCCATCGTTTCTACTGTTTCCACCATCGCCTTTGATTAACTTTTCATTATTTGCTTCTGTGCTACTTCCAAACCTCTCAACGTGCTTGTAAGCAGGTTCATCATAAGGAAATAAACTCTGCATAGCGCGTACATTACCTCTAGTTTTATCAGCAATTACATCTACCCCCAAGCTTTGTTCCATGTTGCTAATACCAACATTATAGCTTTGCCAACAATCTAACTCTTCATCTTGCCACTCACCATTTTTATTGTAGTGCCCAGGCGTTACTTTACAGTCATCTGGGTCCCAAAATTTTTGTTCGCTTTTATTACTACCTGTTCCAATATTGTATTCCTGACCTTCTCCGATTCCTTTATTGAAGAAAACGTGGCTGGGCCAAATGCTTTCTGCTTGCTCTTTAGTGATGGTGTATTCCTCAAGAGGTGAAAAAAATTGATCAAGTGTAATCTGGGCATCATAGGGTGCTATAAGAAAAGTTTCGACAGTTACATTTCTATTTTCAATATCGTTTTTAGTTCTTTCACCAGTTTCTATCTCAGCTTCCAAGAGAGCTCGTAAACTATCTAAAAGACCAAAATCATTAGCTGCAGTTCGCTTACTAGCCTTATATAGAGGTCCACCCTCAGAAAAATTAGCCTCACTGGTGATAGTGGGAGCATCTTCAGGTCTAATACTACTATTGTCACAAACTGGTGCTAGGCCATTAACCATTTGTGTAAGAGCCTTTGTTTGAACATTGGCGCTTCCTACCAAGTTGACACGATCCTCATTGCTAAAGCCACTCGCTATTTCTCCCAAAACTATCTCCCGTCTTGCCGCCTTTTCTTTTTGGTAGGCTTTTTCTATTTCTATCTGATCTGTCCACGGAGTTAGTACGTTTCGAGAGATGTTGTGAGCTTCAATAGAATTCACCTTTTCCTGTTCAGTGGTGGGTGAGTCAACCAAGATTGATCTGACGTGGCACTCATCTTTCTTTTGATCTAATTTATGACGAAGCCCACCAAAAAGAGAGCTTAAAATATTTTTCCAGTTGGTCCACATATAAAGCGCCAGATCTTCAATGCTACCACCACCGTAGATACTTCCTCCTGATTTTTTTTGTTCCACGCAAGTGAGTAAATAAGCTGGGCGTTTTCCATAAACTTGAGAAAGAGGAAGGTTGGCTAAGCTTACCAGCGTAGAAGATTGGCTTAAGTTTGCAATGAGCTCAGGATCCGTAATGTTATTACAGCTGGGAATATCTACTTCTGCAATCTCAGCTGAGGTATTGGGAATAGTGATATTAAGCGGGCATTCGCTGAGGGGGGTATTCTCCAACTTATTACATAAATAAATGACTCTTTTTTGTGCCTCTTTCTGAACTTCACATTGTTCTTGTAGGGAGAGCAACTTGTAGTAGTCTGCAGTTGCCAGCTGTTCTTGTATTGGGTCAGCATCAGCTTTACTACTATTTAAATACTGTACATAGCTTTGTTTATCTTCTTTAAAGACAGCTGTTTGTTCTTCTCCAGTATCATCCAAGATAAGTGGGTTAAAAATATCATCGCCAGCTTCTACGGTGGTAGCGATTTTGTGAATCTTTAATTTTCCAAAATATAGTTCTAAATATCGAATATATTTTTGTCCTATTTCTGCACTCATTTCTTGAGCTGGAGCAGCGCAATAGACCTGATAATTATCTTGAATAATAGCCTCAGCAATTTCCGATTGGTTGGGTCCGAAAATACCAGTTTTATCTAAACCCTTAATGGGTTGGACATAGATGTCATCCGCTGTTTTTCTTACTGCCAATGCCGGTTGTGGGGTTAAGAATAGACTTACCCAGCCTAAGCCAAGAAAAAAAGTCACTCCCAAGGTGATTTTAAATAAAAAAACACGCAAATCATTCATATCTGGTTTTCATTATAAACCACTTAGAGTTTAGGAAAATAGGTTAGATGCTGGTGCCAGCTTCTGGAATAACAAATTCTAAAATTGTTTTTACACCAGTGAACTCAGCAATTAGATTTAAAATCACAAATGAAGACAGAGCTACCACTAAACCGATTACGGCAAAAGTAATGGTGTTTTTAGCTGTTTCAGTACCCTTGCTGTTTCCGCCAGAAAAAAGATAGCGAAAACTACCGACAAGCAACATCACAAACCCAGCAAATCCAATAGCAGTGATGGCAACTGAGAGGATGTTGGCGATCATACACCTTAATCCTTGAATGGTGGCAACATTACCCTCAACACAATCGCCACTCCAAGTTTCAGGTACGACCATTTGAGCACTAACTGAGGAGGGCAACACCAACCAGAGTGTGCTTAGCACAGCAAGCTGTAAGCGTGAAAAGATTTTTTTCATCAATAATCTTTATTTTAAGATTATTCTAAGCCTTTGACATTTGAGAATACATCACCCAAGTTTCCGAATCCAAGGAAGTTGAGGATGATTAGCAAGATGGCATAGGAAGCAGCCAAGATAATTAAACCAATCACTGCTGCAGTAATTTTATTACGAGCGTTTTCAGTTTTACCCTTATCACCACCAGAGGTAATCCACTCAATACCACCTAGAATTAAGTATAAAAATACTAATAGTGCAGCGATGACCATAATGAAGCTAAGAGCGCCATTAATTAAACTACCAATGTCAGTGGCAAAACCCTTACCAGGATTAATTGCTTCACCAGTGTCGATAGCAGCCATGGCTTGCATGGGGAAAGCAGCTAAGCTGCTAGCAGCTAAACCTAGTTGTGCTAAACGTTTTTTCATTTAAAAACTCCTTTTTATACCTATATTACCTACTATTATCTATAGACTCATATTATACTCAGGGTTTTCCCTGGTAGTCAAGCTAGTTTTAAGGGAAGAGAGGCTGAAAGGTCATCTCTATTCCCAAAAAGTCTCTTACTAAAACCCACAAGGCAAAGCTGGCTGAGAGTAAAATTAAACCAACAACTGAATTAGTGATTCTTCCACGAGCACTTTCAAGTTTGCTGGTGTCTCCGCTACTACCAATCCATTCAAGTCCAGCTTGAACCAAGTTAATTAAAACGATGACTGCCCCCAAAACCATCATGAACTGCAAAACACCGCCGATAATCTCAAAAAAAAGTGAGCCAGATTTTGCCCCAACTTCGTCTTTTCCAGCATTCCCACTCAAAATGGGATTGGTAATTGCAGCTATTTGTTGAGTTTTTGTCATATTAAATTAGGGTGCTAGTTCTAATAATAATGTTCCAGGATTCAAAAGATCTATTCCTAGCATTGAACCAATAATACCAGCAATAGCATAGACAGCCACCAAAATAACTAAACCAATTAATCCATTGGTCATGGTGTCTCGAGCCTTTTTAACTTTTCCAGCATCTCCTGCGGCACCCATCCAGTTGTAAGCTGCCACTAGGAGTGTAAATAGAAAATAAATCCCAGCCACGATAGTAAAACCACCCAAAGCAACAGAGAGAATTCTTTCAAAAGTTGATGCAGCACCAGCCCCAGTAGTAGGTGCAAAGGCACTTGAGGGAGCTGTAAATGTACCCAGGTTTCCTGAGGGTGTAGAAGTAGTTGTAGTGGCTTGGGCGATTGACTTAAGTACATTCATAGTTAGCATCCCTCTGGTCCACAGATAGTGGGGCTAAGAATAAAGGTGGCATCGCCAAAGAAAATTACACCAGCTAAAGCCGCGGCTGCATAAGAAGCAACAATAATTGCCAAACCAATGACGCTAAAGGTAACTGTGTCAGCAACTTTTTTGTGAGCACCAGCATCTCCAGAGGAGGAGATATAGATCCAACCAGCATAAAGAATGTTAACCATTACAAAAACTCCTCCGGCAATGGTAATTATTCTAATTAAATTTGAAAAAAATAAGACTAATCCGATTCCACCAGCTGCTGCATCGTAAGCAGCTACTCCAGGAGGAGCTTCAACTTCTCCGAAAACTGAATCTGCTGCGGCTATGGTGTTGGAAAATGATGACATGAATTTTATTGTATCATTTTTAGATAAGGTTCTCGATTCCAGTCAGAATTTCTAAAATCTGAATAATCCAGTAAGCACTAAACATAATTAGAAAACCAATCCCTGCTCCTTGGGCAATGTTTTTTGCATCTTCTTTACCTTTACTTTGTGGAGACATAGCAAACTTAAATCCAGCTAAAATGATCATAAAAAATAGAACTATTCCACCCAAAACAAAAAGATTACGCACAATTACATTGACGACAACGGCTGGAGTATCATAAACACCAGCTACAGTATTGCCTTCATCTGGGTTAAGAATAAGACAATCAACTAAATTTAAATTGCCGGAAGAAGGATTGCAGCTCATTTAATGATATTATACGTCATAGAGATGTCAGATAAAATAAGACTTAGCGTTGATAGAGAGTTAATTGCTCGTCTTCGTCAGGGAGATCAAGTTGCTAGTAGAGAATGGTTTGAGAAATATCATCCTCAACTACTCAAGCTTGTACTGTATAAAATTTCCAATCATCAGGATGCAGAAGAAATTGTCCAGGAAGTTTTTATCAATTGCTTAAAACACCTCCCTGTTTTTAATGAGAAAGCCTCTATTTTAACTTGGATGAAAAGTGTTGCGCGGCACGAAATTGCTGACTACTATCGAAAAAAATATGCCAAGAGGGCAGTTAGTACTATACCTTTACTTGACTCTTTAAGTAGTGAGTCATTTGATGATGCTAGTGTGGTGGCCAAAAAAGTAGGCTTGGTTTTAAAAAAGATGAGAAAAGATTATCGAGAGTTGCTACTGCTTAAGTACGTGGATGGCAAGCGAGTCCAGCTAATAGCTCAAGAACTCAGGAGAAGTTTTAAGTCAGTTGAAGCAGATTTATTTAGGGCCAGAAAAGATTTCAAGGAAATTTATGCAGAGATCTAATCGGGAAGATTTTATCCAAAAACTACAATCAGAGGTATTGTTTCAGTCACGACTAGAACAAAAAAAGTTATTGCCAGAAAAATTAGATGGTTTAGGGAGAATAGTAGCTAGTTATCCTTGGCAAACAATTTTAGTAATGTCCGGGATTACTGCCTTAATTAGAGTTTTCATGACGTTATGAAAAAAAGAGCTGCAATTTTATCAATCTTTTATGCTTTGGGACAAATCGGGCAGGGATTATTGCTTCATCCCTATCAGACCATGCAGTCTCTGGTGAGAGATAGGGTTTTTTTATGGATGATTTTTTTACCAATGATAGTTTTGGGGATGGGAAAGCTAGTGGGGATGCTAGTAAGTGCTTTAGTTTTTTCTGCATTTTTAGTTAATTGGTTTATCTTTTTTTGCCTCTATTGGCAGTGTTTACTGCTTTATCTATTAGTGAGGTTTTGGGTGGGTTTCAAATCCTAGTTGCATGATTTCTCACTTAATTTACGACTAGTTATTATAGTTGTGGAGATACCAAGGCATTGGCGATTAAAAAAGCAAAGATTGCGGTTGGAGGGAGAGAAACTCAACTGCGGTCACAAAGTATTTCCACCACGACCAACTTGTCCCTACTGTATTAGCTTGGAAGATAATATTCCAAGCAAGCAGGCAGTGGCAAAGCTAGCTGAGCAAGTGGGAATAGAAGATAAAAATATAATGTTTTTATTTTTTTATTGGTTGGGTTTATAATTACAACTCTTTATGTCAATAAAAACAACAAATGATCCATTAGACCAAGTTATTTTGGTAGACGAAAATGACAACCAAATTGGAGTGATGGATAAGGTAGAGGCGCATCGCAATCCAGCGCAACTACATAGAGCCAGCTCAGTTTTACTGCGCAACTCTAAAGGTGAGTGGTTAATTCAACAACGCAGCACTCATAAAATTGTTGGAGCCCTGCAGTGGGCTAATACTTGTTGTGGAAACTTAAGGCCGGGGGAAAACTACGAACAATGTGCGCGGCGTCGTTTAAGAGAAGAGCTCAATATAGTTGGAGTTGAATTGAAAGAAATTAATAAGTTTACTTATCAGGTTGAGTGCAACGATGAGTTTAGTGAACACGAGGTGGATACTGTTTTTGTTGGCCAATATGAAGGTTTGATCAGTCCCAATCCATTGGAAGTTAAGAACACGAGGTGGATTTCTACTCAGGAATTATTAAGTGAACTGGATAAAGATAAACCAATCTATGCGCCCTGGACTAAATTAGTACTATTTACCCACCCAGAATTTTCAAAGGAATAATCATGTCTCAGGAAGTTATTTTAATTAAACTCGGTGGTTCAGTTATAACCAATAAAGAAGTTCCAATGATGGTGAGAAAGAGAGTTCTTCATCGTTTGGTTGATGAAATAGGTCGAGCTTCTAGAGAGTCTTCAAAAGTTTTTATTATTGGTCATGGAGCTGGTAGTTTTGCTCACGTTCCCGCATCGAGGTATAAAACCAAAGACGGTTTTATTAATGGTGAAAGTAGAATGGGTATGGCCATTACTCAAGATAGTGCGGCCAAATTAAATAGAATTGTAGTAGAGGATTTTCTAGTGGCCGAACTACCGGCGATATCTTTTGCTTTTAGCAATACCTTGGTAACTAAAAATGAACAAAAACAGAGCTGGGATGGTCGAGTATTAGAACAATATCTTGAAAAAGATTTACTACCAATTGTTTATGGGGATGTAATTGTAGATAGCCAGCAAGGATGCACAATTTGGTCAACAGAAAAGATTTTTAGCTTTCTGGCAAGTTGGCTACGTAAGGAAACCAAGTATGTGGTTAAACAAATCATTCATGTTAATGGCGTGGTTGGAGTTTTGGACACCAATGGTCGGGTGATTCCAGAAATTTCTCAAAGAAATATTGGTGAAGTTGAAAAAATGATCACTAAAACCAAAGGATTTGATGTCACTGGAGGGATGTGGCACAAGCTTGAAGAGTCTCTTAAGTTAGCCGAGCAGGGGATTGAATCACGCATTATTTCCGGGTTAAAAAAAGATAATCTTTACCAGGTATTAACTGATCAAGAATGTGAGGGCACTCGTGTCGTCTCCAAATAATCTTCCTCGGCATGTTGCAATTATTATGGATGGAAATCGTCGTTGGGCTAGAAAACGAGGACTAGCCATTATTAAAGGGCATCGCAAAGTAGCCGATGAGTTAATTGAGGAATTGGCAGATCATTGTATTGAAAAAGGAATTAAATATTTAACCCTATGGGCTTTTAGTACTGAGAATTGGAAGAGAGATAAAGCAGAAGTTGAGCTAATGATGAATCTTTTTAGGGAAATGTTAGAAAAAAATATTGACCAACTACACCAAAAAGGAATTAGAATTTCTACTATTGGTAATTTGAGCCGCTTTGATCAAGACATTAGAACCAAAATTGAGCAAGGAATAGAAAAAACTAAGCAGAATAAAAACTTAACTCTAACTTTTGCACTTAATTATGGTGGTAGAGATGATTTATTAAGAGCAGTCAATAACTTATCTGACGAGGCAGAGATCACTCAAGAGTTGATTGACCAAAATTTAGATACGAGTGATTTACCGGATCCAGATTTCATCATTCGCCCCGGCGGAGAGAAGCGACTCTCAGGATTCTTATTGTGGCAAAGTGAATATAGCGAGTTATATTTTTCTGACATTCTGATGCCAGATTTTGGGGCAAAAGAACTCGAAAAAGCCCTTATAGATTATCAAGATAGACAAAGACGCTTTGGTAAATAGTTTGTTAAAGAATTTTAATTCCGAACATCATTTCTAAAATTCGCGCAATCCAAAAAGAAGCGAAGAGAAGCAAGAACCCTAGTAAGGCAGTAGTAACTCGCTGTTTTCCTGCATCAACTGATTTTGAGGTAGCGCTACCAGCCATCATTTCCACACCACCCCAGATTAACATCACAAATAAGATTAACCCAGCAATAGGAAAGGCAAAGACCCCCAAGAATCGGGATACAATCCCTCCTGGAGTAGAGAGTTCTTCTGCTAAACCATCGCTTGGTTTATCCTGTTGTTGAATAAGAGGATTAAGTTTATCAATGACTTCTTTAGTGACTTCTTCTCCTGCTCCTATTCCACTTTTTGTGTTTGTGTTATTTTGGCTTTTTAAATTCTGGTCAGGGCATTGAATCTTATTAACTATGTCGTAATCTGCAATGCCATTTCTTCTACAGCATTCACTAGCTGTATCTGCACCAAATGGACAATCAAAAGCGCCGGTGCCATAACCACTAGGACAGCACAATGCTGCTTGGGCCTTTGAACTTCGACCAGCTATTAAAAAAAACATGATGAAGCTAGTAAGGAGAAGTATTTTTTTCATATTATTCTCCAAACCCAGGGATTTTTAAAATATTTACCCCAATAAACTGTAAAATAGTCACAGAAAAGATAATGAAGATTAAGCCGATGATAGCTGAAGTAAGAATCTCTTTAGCTTCACTAGTTCGCTTGGGTTCACCTTCAGAAGTAGCAAATAAGAAAGCGGAGGCTAAGATCATTAATAAGGCAATGCCACCAGCAATACTGATACCTACTGTCATGAGTTTACCCACGATCCCTTCAGTGGAACTTGTATCTATGCAACCGATAGCTGTCCAAATACCTTGTTGACCAAAACAGGTTAAACATTTATCTCTAGGGCCATCTTCAGGAATTTGATTACAGATTTCAAAGGGCTCTATCTCTGCTGTGGATCCCAGCGGGTCAATTACCCCTTCATCCTTCCCACATTGATCGGCACTACAACCACTTTGTGCAGTTATGTTTATTACACATCCAGGGAAAGTTTCATTAAACCAACTTCTTTCCTCTACATATACTCTATATTTAGCTGGGAGCTTACTAGCGCTTGGAGTAAATGAAAGTGTTTTGCCTCCATTGACAGCATTTCCACCAATTGGATCTAATTGTCCCCCCCCTTCCTGAATAACTTTCAAACCAATCGGTCCTTCCCATGGTTTTCCAGAGACATCTTTTAAATTAGTCACAACTACAGTGATTGACTCTCCAATGGCAAAACAAGAATTTTCGCTTTTATTTTGATAACAATCCTTCCCATTTCTATTTTGGAAAGCTTTCAAATTGCACCCATCACCAGGACTATCAATTTCTTCAATTTTATAACTACCCACATCACATTGATTTGGTCCTACAGTGCCAAATGGTGAGACTAAGTCGATATAAACTGTTTTACTAATGCCATCTTCCAAGGCATTTTTTGAAGTTATGTTCCAAGTAACAAATCCGTTATTTACTGAGACGCAGTCTTCACCACCATCACAACTATATGAGTTTTGATCTATGTAAAACCAAGGGCTAGTTGCTACGTCAAATCCAAGTCCTCGCTCTGCGGTAAGCTTATATTTGTGACCAGGATCAAAGTTAGTAGATAAATCTACGGTGATGGTATGAGTAGTTGTTTCTGGATACCCTAGTATTGATCCGTCAAATCCGGTAACTGGAGCACCACAACCCGCAGCATGAGCCTGTTGAGGAACAAAAAAAGCTAGGCCCAATCCTAAGAATAATCCTAAGATCAAATTTTTCTTTTTCACTCCCTTATTGTAACTCATCTAGCAGAGGAACTAAAAGTCGAGATTTGTTACACTGGCTATATGAGGAAAGTAATAGTTGGTTTATTGGTTGGGGCGATATTAGTGTTAGGTGGGCTATTGGTTTTTGAGGCACCCAATATTTTCGCAGTTGATCCTGTTGAAGACCTTCAGCAGCAGATTGATGATTTGGAACACTTAAAACAGCTTTCGGTTAATGCCACTACACCATTAGAGAAAGAACTATCTGGTCTTGAATCTAGAATTAAATCAGCTCGTAATGGGATTGTAGCGGCTAAAAACAAATCAATTGAGCTGGCAGCTGATATTGAAAATCGAGAAGAAGACCTGGCGATTCAATATCACATTCTTTCTAAGCGAATTGCCGAACAATATAAACGCTCTCGTACCTTTTCACCCTTTATGACGTTTTTAGCGACTCAAGATGCAGCTAAGTTTACTAAAGATATGGCCTATCGAAGTAGTGTTAAAGCCCAAGACAACCGCTTGATTGAGGGTATTAGTCAAGACATTGAACAGCTAGAAGCAGACAGGGTAAAGTTAGAGCAAGATCAGTTTAGATTGGCAGCATTGGAGAAACAACTTGATGAACAAGCAGATTTTTTCCGGGTTGAGATTAAAGGAGCTAAAGATTATCAAGCCGAGCTATCTGGTAAGATTGCAGATCTATCAGCTCGTCAGCAAGAAATTATTAACACTAGGTCTGGTACTTTCACAGCCTCAATTGGTGATAGTGAACTAGCAGATGACTATAATGCTTCTATTAAAGGTTTTAGGGAGTCAGCGCCCGCAGGTAGTTTTGCAGTTTTTTCTTTTGGAGCCCACACCCACCGCAAAGGTATGAGTCAGTATGGGGCTAGGGGCAGGGCTCAATCTGGGCAGAACTCGAATCAAATTTTAAAAGCTTATTATGGAAAAGAACCAGTTAACAAGGACACTGGAGGTAGTATTAGTGTTTCCGGGTTTGGAGACATGGACTTTGAAACTAAATATTTATATGGCATTGCAGAAATGCCATCCAGTTGGAGTAATGAAGCCTTAAAAGCTCAGGCCGTTGCTGCTCGCACTTATGCATATCGGTATAAAAAAGACGGTAAGACAATTTGCACCACCGAAGCTTGTCAGGTATTTAATAACTCTAAGTCATCCAATCCACCACAATCTTGGAAGGCTGCAGTAGATCAAACCAAAAGTCAGGTACTAGAAGATGTAGTAACTTATTATGCTTCCACTCATGGTGGGTTTGCCTCACCCATTGGTTGGGATACGACTGATGGCTCTGGCGGAGGCAACTTTATAGATAAATCTTATGACAAAATTGGTGGTTCACCTTGGCTATATAAGGCTTGGTACACCAAAGCGTATAGCCCATCTTCTGATAAATGTGGGCGCGCCAATCCTTGGCTATCAGGATCTGAGCTGGCTGACATTATCAACGCGGCACGCTTCCGAGATGATCGGGTCACACCAGTGACTACATCTTGTTGGGGCGGCAATCCTTATTCTCACGATGAGTTGCGGTCTAAGTCTGATGGGCCATCTAACGTGACTGGAGTTTCCGTGAGTCAGGGCAATGGTAGTACTGGCACGATCACTTTTCAAACCAACAAAGGTGAAATTAAATTATCTGGATCTGAGTTTAAGACTGCTTTTAACCTACGCGCTCCTGGATACCTATCTATTCCTCAGAGTAGCTTTGCCTTTTTTAATATTGAGAAAAAGTAAATAAATTTCCTTGATACAATAGGTTCAATACACAGCATCTTGCGTACCTGCTGATTTTTCGGCACTACGTTTGATAAACTCAGGGTCCGTAATATGAAACTTAATCAGCTCTCATTAGCTCATTTCCGTAACTACGACACCAAGACAATTAAATTCAAAGAACCGACCACTATTTTAGTGGGCCCAAATGCGATTGGCAAAACCTCCATTATTGAAGCCATTCATTTGCTAGCCAGTGGTGATAGTTTTCGTGCCACCAAAATTGAGCAGATGATTGAGTTTGAAGCAGAACTAGCTCGGGCGAAAGGAAAAGTTCAAACTAACGGGGATGAAGTGGAGTTAGAAGTAATTTTAACTAGGGGTGAAGTGCAAGGTAAGCGAGTGCAGAAAAGAATTTTTTCTATCAATGAAACCCGTCGTGCCAAAAGAAAATTTGTGGGTCAACTTTTGACAGTGGTTTTTCGCCCTGAAGACATGAGATTAATAGAAGGTTCAAAGCGTCGTCGTCGTGATTTTATGGATATTCCACTAGGATTAATTGATAGAGAATACCTGCGGGCGGTTAATACTTATAGTAAGGCTTTATTAAAACGCAATCGCTTACTAACACAAATCCGTGAAGGAGAGATGCCACGCAACGCGCTTACTTTTTGGACTTTAACAGTCTTAAAACATGGTCAAATTATTCAAGAAAAACGCCAACAATTCTTAGAATTTTTCAAATCAGTTGATTTTCCAGTACCTTTTAGTGTGGAGTATGATTCTTCTCCAATGACAGAAGAGCGAATGCAAAAATATGCAGATCGGGAAATAGCTGCTGGACATACTCTAATTGGACCCCATAAAGACGACTTAATTGTTAAGTTGGCTGTAGAAACAGAAGCTAGTGGTGAGGAAAGACGAGACATTGCTCTATATGGATCGCGTGGGCAACAACGAATGGGAGTGTTGTGGTTAAAAACCTGTGAATTAGCTTTTCTTGAGCATGAAACTCAAGAGAAGCCAGTGCTTTTATTAGATGATGTTCTGTCTGAATTAGATGACAATCATCAACAACTAGTTCTAGATTTATTAGATGGTAATCAAACTATTATTACGACTGCTTCTATGGAAACTGCTCAAGAGATTCACCAACACAGAGATACATCTGTTATTATCAAACTTGATGCACATAGCACCTTTTATACCAGCTAAATTTTATTCTAAAATTAAGGGTCTAAAATGAGAATTCCTAAAAACATCCGTTACTATTTAGATCAAATTAAACTTCCAGCCCCCGATTCTCATAAAGGTCAGAATGGGAAACTGTTAATTATTGGAGGGAGCAAGCTGTTTCATGCTGCCAGTAAATGGAGCTTAGATATTGCAAGTAAATTTGTGGATATGGTGTTTTATTCATCGGTACCTTCAAATAACGAGCTAGTTAAAGAGGCCAAAGCCAACTTTTGGAATGGAATTGTGGTGCCACTGACTAGTTTAGATGATTATGTTGAGGAGGCTGATTGTATTTTAATTGGACCAGGTATGGAGAGGGCGGTCAAGACAGCTATATTAGTTAACAAGCTACTGTCTAAGTATCCTCACAAAAAATGGGTAGTTGATGCTGGGGCTCTACAAATGATAGATCCAACTCTGTTAAATTCTCATCATATTATTACTCCTCACCAAAAAGAATTCCAGCGGTTATTAAATATTAGTAAACCCACCCTATTGTTAAAAGGGTCTGTAGACAAAATTTATAGTCAGGGAAAATCTATCAAGATAGAAGGCGGTAATGCTGGCATGACTAAAGGTGGCACAGGAGATGTCTTAGCTGGATTAGTGGCAGCTCTTTATTGCACTCATGAGGCTGAAACAGCGGCTGTAGTGGGGAGTTTTATCAATAAAAAAGCTGGCGAGTCTTTATATCATCGTGTTGGTCCGTACTACAATGCTAGTGATTTAGTTGAAGAAGTGCCAAAAATTATGTGGCAGTTGCTGAAAACTTGATCCCCCCCATTCACTTTTATGATTGTTGAAAATAGCACCAAAATGGTACCATTTTTGAGTGTCATCAAGATCAAATATTACTATTCCTAAATATGTTCGCCAGCAAGTTAATGAGTTAATATCTTCTGGAGTGGTGACCACTCTAGCATCCGCAGTTAACTTGGGTTTGTTATTACTAATTCGTAAGCACAAATTTCAACGTTGGGACGATGAAGTTTTTAGAGAGTATGAAGCAGGTATGCTTAATAAAGATGGAAAAAGTGGTGTTTTAATGTCAAGACAGTTTCAAAAAGATCTTAGTGACTTAGTTGGTGAAGAGAAAGAGATAAGAAGAAGAGTTGGCTTAACTCTAAAAAGATTAGTTAATTACTTCGATTCAACGAAGCAGAGCAATGTTTTTCCAGATAAATCACTAAAAATAAAACAACTTGATTTAAAAGATTATTATTTTTTTGATTTTGAATTTAATAAAAAATGCTGGCGAATTTTATTGCGCCATCATAAGAAGGAACTTATTGTGTGCAGGTTAGTAAGAGCCGATGATGGAATCTAGTTGCCATTGATTTTTTCACTCAATCTCTCAAATTTTTTCTGTACCTGGCTAAGCTGCATGGTAACTACTACCGCCAGCAAGGTAATAATGATCGCATAAATTAACATCGAGACAATGCCACCACTTTTTCCGAGCCAGGGATCAATATATTCCGCAACAGTTTTTTTAATGACTTCATTCCAGGCTAAGGCAACAACTAAACCAAAGCCACTAGTAGACAAAGAAATCATATTTTTAATTACTGCTACTGGCAGATCTTTAGGATCATCGGGTGTTTCAATTTTTGACATGGGTTGATTATACTCTATTTTATCTTTGCAAAACGTGCGAAAATAAGCCTGAAAGAAATCAGCTAATGTATGAGCCAAACTACACCATTACCCATAATTTATTGACCTATCTCAATCGTATTGAAGCAGCCAAGGCATTGATTGAGAATGCTCCTTTAGTACCAGCTTGGGAAGCCAAGTTTCGTGATGAAGCCCTGACTAGAACTGTCCATTTTGGAACAAAAATTGAAGGCAATGAACTGACTGCTGAGCAAGCTCAGCAAGTGGTGAGACTCGATGTCACAATTGATGTAGAAGAAGCAGAGCGCGAAACAGGTATTCTGGCTCGAGAACGAGATATTCAAGAAGTAATTAATTATCGCAACGTGATTAAATGGATTGATCAGCAAGATCAACGGATTAGTCCCAATTTATTTTCGCAGGAAACTTTAAAAACACTCCATCGTTTAACAGTTTTTGGACTAGTAGATGAAAAGTACATTGGTGCCTATCGTGACAAACAGGTAATTGTCAAAAGTGCAGCCGATACTGGGGTGGTTTTTAGGCCACCAGTATCAGTTGAAATCCCCTTTTTAGTTGAGGAGTTTTTTAGCTGGATAAATGATGCTCAAACTAAGCAGTTGCCGGCTATTTTCAGAGCGGCTATTACTCACTATCAATTGGTTTATGTTCATCCTTTTATTGAGGGCAATGGTCGTACAGCTCGAGCTCTAGCTACTTTATTACTTTATAGCACTGGTTATGATTTCAAGCGCTTTTTCTCCCTTGAGCAGTATTTTGATAAAGACGTTAAAGCTTACTATGATGCTTTATTGTCAGTTCAGCAAAATCAAAATCATGACATGACTTATTGGTTGGAATATTTTTGCTATGGTTTAGCTCTGGAAATTGAACGAATTAAAGATCAGGTTCTGCGTTTGTCTAAAGATCTCAAGCTTAAAAAAGAACTCGGCCAGCAAGTTGCTTTATCAGAGCGTCAAATCATTGTTTTGGAACTGTTGCAGAATCAAGGTCAGATTTCCTCCCAAGATGCTCAGAAAATATTACCCAATGTATCTGTTGATACAATTTTACGAGATATGAAAGATTTAATTGAAAAAGGCGTGATTAAAAAACACGGCGTAACTAAGGGCGTGACATATAGTTTAAAAGAGTAAGTTGAGGTTATTTTTAGTATAATTCCTCTAGATATCTATGATCTTTGCAGATTTTTCTAAGGCTTTAGAACGCCTAGAACAAACACCATCTCGTTTAGAAATGACTCAGCAATTGGCGGAGTTATATCCTCGATTAAGTGAGCCTGAAATTAAAGCTACAATTTATTTAATGCAGGGTAGATTGGTGCCCCAACATCAATCTTTAGAATTTAACCTTTCTTCTAAAATGATTCAGCGATCTCTAGCTCGGTTGATAGAGAGGCACCAGGACACAACTGACAATGGCAAAGCCACTCAAGCCAATCTTTTTGGTGAAGAGAATAACGATCAGTTGTTGGAAGTAGTAAAGAATAAATATAAGCAATTGGGTGATTTAGGTTTAACAGCGGAAGATATTCTCAAAGAACTACATCTTAATCCCAAACAACCTCTTCAAATCATTGAGGTTTTTCTTCAGCTTAAAAAAATTGCCAGCGATGAGGGTCAGGGTTCACAAGATCGCAAGGTTGTAGAATTGGTTGAGCTCTTGGAACAAGTTGATCCTCTCTCAGCTAAGTACATTACTCGCATAATTATGGGTAAGGTTAGACTGGGTTTTTCCACCATGACTCTGTTAGATGCTTTATCTTGGTCAGTCTATGGTGACAAATCAGATCGAGATCAACTTGAGGAAGCTTACAACAAACAAGCAGACGTGGGGTCTTTAGCGCAAATTTATTTAGCTGCAGAATCGGCAAGTATTAGAAACAAAGCCTTAGAAAATTATTCAGTAAAAAATGGCGTGCCCGTAGTGCCAGCCTTAGCTCAGAGATTAAATTCTTCAACAGAAGTCGTTGAAAAAATGACTTTGGTTTTAGTAGAGCCTAAATATGATGGTTTGCGCGTTCAGATCCACTTTCAGCAAGATCAACAGGCCAAAGCCTATACTCGTAACCTAGACGATGTGTCTCACATGTTTCCTGAATTAAAAAATGCGAAACAAGCACTCTCTTGTCAAAGCTGCATCTTGGATGGTGAAGCTATTGGTTATGATCCCAAAACTGGATCTTTATTAGCTTTTCAGCAAACCATTACTCGCAGACGTAAGCATGGAGTTGATGATCAAGCAGCCATAGTACCACTAAGGTTTTATTTATTTGATGTGCTGGAAGTTGATGGAAAATCATTAATCGATTTACCACTGATTGAGCGTAAAGAAAAATTGACAGAAATCTTGACAGAAGACCAAACTTTTAAAAACACCACTTATATTACTAGTTCAAATTCAGATGAAATCCGCCAGTATCATCAAGAACAACTTAATGCTGGTTTGGAGGGCGCCATTTTCAAGAAAGTTAATGGCCTTTACCGGGGTGGTCGAAAGGGTTGGCGTTGGGTAAAGATGAAAGAAGTTGAGGGAGAGCGAGGAAAGCTCAGCGATACTTTGGATTGCATTGTCATGGGCTATTACTTTGGCAAAGGAAAACGGGCTGAATTTGGCTTAGGTGCAGTCTTGGTGGGGGTGAGAGATGAGAAAAAAGATAACATAAAAACCATTACTAAAATTGGCACAGGCTTAACTGATGAACAGCTCCAAGAAATGAAGGCTCGAGCTGATGAAATGGCTACTGATGAAAAACCCAAGAACTATGTTGTTCCAAAGGGGTTGACTCCCGATGTATGGGTAAGCCCAGAAATTGTAATAGAAGTAGCCGCAGATGAAATTACCACCTCGCCCTCTCACACAGCTGGAGTGGCTTTGCGATTTCCAAGACTAATAAAATTTAGAGATGACAAAAATTGGCAAGGCGCAACTTCTTTGATAGAGGTAGGCCAAATTAAAATTAAATAAGCTCAGCTACTATTTGTAGTAGTTTTTCTTTAGATTGCTGATTGTAGGTCTTCATTTTAGAAACATCATCCTTAAATCTGTTTAGTTCCTCAGGGCGCTCAATAATCTTCTTAAGTAGTTTTTGAGCTTTAAGAATATTTTCTTCAACATATCCTAGGTTGTATTTGCGAATAATATCCAAATTACCATCTTCTTGCCCTGAAATATGAGTAATGGCAAAAAATGGAGTCTGAGTAGCGATAGACTCAAACAGCATGTTTGGTCCAGCCTTACCAATAACTAGATCGGCAGCCTGCATATAGTGATGAATTTTGGGGGTAAACTTAAGTGGGATTAAAGAGCCAGTATTCTCACTCCTTTCAATTATTTTTTGAAGTGCCCTAGTACTACTATAAAGTGCTTGGTTACTGCCGCAGGCTACGATTACTTGAATTGGTTGTTGAGAAAAAATAAGTATAGGTAGGACCTTCATGATGATAGCTGTTCCCTCAGATCCAGAAGCAATTAAAAAAGTTAGCTTATCTTGATCTAAGCCCAACTTTTTCCTAACTTTTCTTAAGTCATATTCTTCTTCAAACTTTGATCGCACAAACCAACCCGTACTTTGATATTTAGCATTTGGATAGGTTTCTTTACAATATTTTTCCAAAGTTTTATCAAAAGTAAGGTTGATCTTAGCTTTATTAGCAATAGTTACTGGATGAGGAGTGCTGGGGTCAGCGACAGCATTAATAAAAGGAGTCTGAGTTAAATCTTGCAATCGTTCTAGGTTGGAGTTGTACATAAAGTACGTGCTCAGCAAGAGATCAGGCCTATGTTTTTGGAAAAACCCCTCTATTTTTTTTTGGTATCGCAGCTGAAATATTTTATGTTGGGTATTTAGACTATCTCCATAGCTTGATAATTTAAAAGGAACTTTGAATAATTTAGGAAAGTATTGATAAAAGGGGAGATATATTTTTGCTAATGGCTCCTCATCAAAAAATATTTCCGATTTATAATCTGAGCCCAAACCATCCTTAATGGCTTCCGCAATGCTTTTATGTCCTTCACCAGTGGTAAAAATTCCAATGACTCTTTTTGACATGGCTCTCATTATACCTATTAGTTGCTGTTAGAATAGAGACATGAAATTCATTGTTGGTTTGGGTAATCCAGGAAACAAATATCAACATACTCGACATAACATTGGGTTTAAGGTGGTTGATCAAATAGCAAACAATCAGGAATGGAAGAGTAGTAAGGGTAAATTGGAGTATTTATGGCTAGAGATGGGTGGGGAGAAAGTTGAGCTGGTTAAACCTCAGGCTTTCATGAATAAATCTGGTCTAGTTTTGACTTATGTTAAGAAAAAGCATCCACAATTAACGGGAGAAAATTTATTTGTCATTCATGATGATCTAGATCTAGAAGTTGGTAAGTTTAAGCTTCAGTTTGGCAAGGGTCCCAAACAACACAATGGTCTGACATCAATCTATCAACACCTGGGCACTGATCAATTTTGGCATGTACGAGTTGGTATAGATGGTAGACAAGGTGACCGCACTATTCCTTCAGATAAATATGTTTTAAGCTCTTTTTCTCCAGAAGAAAAATTATTAGTTAGTCAATCTATTAATCAAGCAATAGAGGAACTTAATCAGCATTTAACCTAATATGCCACGAACTCGCGAGTATCATCTCCATCTGCCGCACCTCCACGTTGATAACTCCAAGAACATAAGCTTACTTTATGGGGTCAGAGTTTCTAGAGATCTAATTTATAGATTGGCAATTTTCTTTCTACCCATTTTTCTTTATCAGCAGGGCTCCACAGATCCATTTTGGCAGTTTTTGCCAGGCGGTGAACTCCAAAGAGGTGTTCTATTGCTGGTTTTCTTCTATTTAGTTCACCGAGTAACAGTTTTGATAACCGGTATAAGTATCGGTAAATTAATCACCAAAATTGGTTATCAGAAAGCAATGCTATCTGGTTTTGGCTTATTTTCTATTTTTTTATCACTGTTATATATTAAGCCTAATCCGGGCTGGCTACTTTTATTAGCAGCTTTTATTAATGGGTTAGAAACAAATTTCTTTTGGAATACTTACTTTACCCTAATCTCTAAATTCACTCTTAAGCGTCATATGGGAGAAGATCTAGGATTGCTTCATTTCTTTCTTCAATTGGCTCAAGCTATTGCCCCTGCTCTAGGAGGAATATTGGTAGTTTCTTTTGGTTTTTCAGCACTATTTATGGTGGGCTTAGTGGGGGCATTAGTGAGCATTTTATTCATTCTCCAAATGGAATTAAAAAAAGAGCGAGATCGGGTAAGTTGGGCTGAATTTAAAAAATGGACTCGTGAAAAATCATTCATTCGTTTAGCCATCTCACAGTCAGGAAGATATTTAAATGATGCAACTTTGGTTTTCTGGCCCCTCTATGTATTTTTAATTTTGGGCTCAATTGACCGGGTGGGGTTTCTTTACACCCTATCTCTTTTCTTAGCGATGATTGTTAGCTTTGGGGTCGGGTTTTATATCGATCATCAAAAAAGCAAAAAACCATTTTTCATATCTGGAGGACTTCTATCCCTCCTCTGGTTGTTACGCACCCAGGTAGTTTCTTTTTGGCAGATCGCACTAATTGATACAGTTGATAGATTGACGGCTAATTTTTATTTTATTTTTTCCGACTCTATTTTATTTAAGCGCAGCAAAGGAGGCCAGGCATTGTCTTACTTTGTTTATCGTGAACTGATGGTCAGTATGGCTGCAATCCTATTTTGGTTAATAGTGGGAACGCTCTTTTTAGTTTTCTCTGACCCTTGGACAGCTTTGTTTATCTTGGCATCAGTGGGGGTTCTGTTGGGGCTATTAATCAAAGAACACCATAAATCATGAATCAAGATCAGAAAAAAACAGCTGATAAGAAAAGAGATAAGGGCTTTCAAACACTTGGCACATTATTTGATAGTTATGAAGTGGGTAAGCCGGGAAAGTATATCAGTCAAGAGTTTCAAGACTTTGGATATCGTCTAGCTCTGGAGCTAGACGATCTCAAACACAAAAGCCTCTATATTAAGTTAGCCAAAAATGAAGATAGAGGACTACTGGAGGCAGCGCGTAGGTTTGTAATTGACGCAGATCATGCTCGAAGTAAAGGTCGATTATTTATGTGGAAGTTAAAAGAGTTGAAACAGGAAAGGCTAAAAAAATAATGCCTCGTTCAACAACCATCTTTATTTTAGTTTTGATAGCTTTGGCTTCTATTTTGGGCTACAACTATTTTGCTCAACCATTCGCTGGCTTAAATTCCATCCCAACCGAAGAGTTGGAACAGATGATTGTTGATCAAGAAATAGAGGGAGATCTAGATAAAATTGAACAGCCCATCTCTGAGACAGAGCTGTCTCAATTAATTGCACTTCCTTATTTACTTAGCGCAGATGAAAGCACCCAATCAGCTGTTGTGAGCTGGATTATTCAGAATCAACCAGGTGCCGTGACTCTATTCGGAGAGAAAATTTCTAGCTCTGCAGCAAGTTTGGCGATTAATAAAATTGGCGATAACTTTGATAAAGAGACAAAGCCTTTAATTGCAGTTGATCATGAAGGAGGTCGAGTTCAGCGTCTTTCAGGAGTTGGTTTTACAGATTTACCCAGTTGGGAATCTGTCTGTGCCTTGAATGAAGCTCAAAGAAAGAATTTACTCTCCACCTCAGCACAGGAGCTTTCTCAGGTGGGTGTAGAGATGATTTTTGCACCAGTGATAGATGTTGCTAGTCAAAGTGCAGTCTTAAAAGACAGAATTTGTTCTTCAGACCCAACTACAATTACTCAAAGAGCTGCGGAGTTTATAGAGATTTTTGGTCAGCAAAAAATCTGGCCAGTCATAAAACATTACCCTGGTATAGGGAGCATCTCAAAAGATCTTCATCGACAGTATGATGAGGTTGATTTGAGCGAGGAGGAGATTTTAGTTTTTAAAGATCTTCTTAGCACTTACCAATTTTTAGGAGTAATGTCCGCTCATGTAGGAGTTAAAGATCGCTATGAAGACTTACCTTGTTCTTTAAATAGTGATTGTATCGGAGATCTAAATGATTACTTTCCTCAAGCCTTAGTTTTTACCGACGCACTAGATATGAGTTCAGCAGAATCTTATCCTGGAGTTGAAAAACCATTGTCTTTGGCTGAGAGATCAGTCTTAGCTATCTTAGCAGGCAATGATGTGTTGGTTTTTGGTCCTAATGTTAAATTAGTTGATATTAAGGAAGTATCTCTAGCACTAGCAACTACCTATAAATCAGATAAAGAATTCCAGCGGCAGGCTAAAATAAGTATTAAAAAGATTCGTCAATATAAAGCATTTCTCAGGCAATGATCCATATCTACGGTTTAATGATTGGAATTGCCATCGTTGTTGGGTTATGGCTGGTAGAGTTTCAGGCAAAAAAACATCAGGTTAAGCTGGCTGATTTTTATCAAGTATTTTGGGTACTCTTATTGGGAGGAGTTATAGGGGCTAGGTTTTATCATGTGATGATTGAGTTTAGTCTTTACCAAAACCAATTGTGGAATATTTTTAAAATTTGGCAGGGTGGAATGAGCATAATTGGTGGGATTGTGGGAGGGACTATCTCAGCTTGGGTATTTTTAAAGCTTCATCCTTTGGGAAAAAAAATTAACCTAATCACAATTTTAGACCTGTCAGTTTTTGGTTTGCCTGCAGCTCAGGCTATCGGTAGATGGGGAAACTTTTTTAACCAAGAGCTATATGGACAACCAACTCAATTGCCGTGGGGGATATATATTGATCCCTCTCATCGTTTAATTGGTTACGAACAGTTTTCTTATTTTCATCCCTTATTTTTTTATGAAATGATCCTAATGCTGTTATTTGCAGGAGGGGTGTGGATTAACCATAATCGACGGTTAGTTTCGGGTTTTAATGTTGGATCAGGAAAACTGTTTATTTTATATATATTTTATTACTCATTTATTAGATTTTGTCTTGATTTTATCAGAATAGATAAGATGCATTTTTTTAACACAATCTTAGGAATAAATCAGATATTATTATTGATTGTGGTGTGTTTCTCAGGATTTTATTTATATAAAAAAAATGAAAAAAATTAACTACTCATTGTTAATTTCATGGTTGGTTTTGCTAATAGGCTGTAGCGGTATTTGGTTTCGAAATGTTTATACACCACCCATAGATCCCGATGAGGTGGCATGGGTTCTAGATGCTCGTTTTTATAATTTTCGTCAGCAAAAACAATGGGATAAATTTATATTAGTTAGCAATCCAATATCATTGGGCTGGAGTCATGATCAATATCGATTAGTTGATCAACCTCAATTGGGAAAATATATTTATGGATTTGTTTTAAATATTTTTAAACAAGACCCTTGGGATCCTGTGCAAACAAAATTTTTATATCAACAGTTTGCTAAAAGAGCAATTAACTCAGATGATTTGAAAGGTGATCAAACTTACTCTGAAATGGTAAGAGCTGTTAATTTATTGAGAGCTCTTGGCTCAATAGCAGGTTTTATGGGAATTGCCATTTTTGGTCTAGGAGTCAGTTTTTTAACAAAAGATCGCCTTGTTGGTGGTTTAACTAGTATTTTGTTGTTTTCACACCCCACCTTATTTTACTGGTATCGATTAGCAGTGCCCAATAGTTTTCAAATAACCTTAATTGTCGTTGCTTTAATTATAATGTTCATTTTGTTAAATAAAGTTAAAAATCTAACCCCCAAGATTTCATTAGGTTGGTTTCTAAGTGGGGTATTAGTAGCCAGCGCCTCCAGTATTAAGCTGAATGGATTTCTTTTAATAGCAGCTCCAATTGTTATTTGGCTAGTTCAAGAACTTTTACAGGTCATTTTCAACAATGAGTTACTTAAACACATTTTAAATCAATCTAAAGCCTACTTCTTTTTTATAGTTGGTTTTGTGACCACATTTTTTTTCTGGGAGGTAGAGCTATGGAAGAAGCCACTGGTGGGAATTGGGCTGTTATTTGGATCTCGGTTATCTCAACACTATCGTTTTTTGGCTTATTATGAAAACTACTCTATTTTTGAAACGATTCAGTTTTTATTGGTTCAATTTTTAAAACTTTCCGACTTATTGGCGGTAAAAATATTGATTGGATTATTTTTAGCCTGGGGAATGATAAAAATTATTAGTATGCGAGCTGAGCGCTATTGGTCAAATTTATTACTTTTAATCTTTTTTGTGGTTATTGCAAACACCTATTATGCCAACGTAGGTTTTGATAGATATGCTGAGTGGTCTATTTATGTTTTTAGCTTTGTTTCGGCTTTTGGAGCAGTAGATTTTTCAAAAACTATTTATCATAAAACTAGACAACTATGTCAAAAATAAAATTAATTTTATTATTCATCTCAAGTGTTTTAGTTCTAGGTGGATGCAAGCAGTCACCACAGACTTCGTCTACCTTAGAATTAAAAGATCACCAGATAGTAAAAGCTAAATTTAGTAATTCTTTACCTCTTAGTATAGAAGTTGTTAATACTCCTAAAAGCATTGCCCAAGGTCTGAGTGGCAGAGATGAGGTGGGTGCTGATGGAATGATGTTTATTTTTAATCAACCCACAATTCCCCAGTTTTGGATGAAAGAAATGAGGTTTGATCTGGATATAATTTGGATTAATCGACAAAGAATCGTAGAGATAAGTCGGAATGTATCGGCTCCAGTCTCAGGAACTCCCTTAAGTGAACTACCAACTTATAGCCCCAAACAATCAATAGAGATGGTTTTAGAGGTAGAAGCAGGAAAAGCAACCGAGTGGGAATTAGCTATTGGTGATCTGGTAGTGATTGAATAATTACCTAGCTGTTCATCTTGGTGAATGGTATGATAATTATATGAGTAACTCTGCCCGATTAATGAGCCGACTGCGTTCTTCGTTCTCAACTACACCTCAGTCAAGTTTAAAACCAGCATCAATTAATACCACTCAAGGTAAGCTGGGTATTTTAGATCAAGTTTTAACTGAAATAGAAAAAGGCGCTTTAAAAGATAATGCTGGAGTAATTGCACAGGCAATTCCTCAAGCTGCTCTTGATGTCACTGATACTCTAAATCCAACCCAACCCACAGCATCTTTAAAAGAATCAGTTGCGACTGTATCTCCAGATATTAGCTCTGCTGAAGCTGGGGCTGGTTTACAGCAGGTTGAGTATGAGCCCTCTCCAGAATTACCAGTAGAAGTTGAAAGCTATTTACAAAGTGTAGAAAAGCACCAAGATCAAGCTCCAGATGAAATAGTAATTGCAGACGGCACCACTCAGCCGTCAGTTGCTAATCCACCCATTAAAAAACCAGTGATTGTTTTACCAATTACAGCTGAAGAGGAAAAGTTAGGTCAGAAAAAACCCCTGCATTGGAGCTTCAGATGGTTGGTGGAATGGAGTAAGAAAATTATGAAAATGTTTTCCGGTGAGGTTGTTTATCGGCAGGAATTACCAACATAATATAAATATATTTAGTAGTCAGTAGTAGCAAATGACAGACACAAACCTTCTTTTACAACGGCTAGTCGAATGGAGTGTTAGGGGAGCACTAATCTTACTTTTAGTGGTTTTAGTATTGGTATTTGGATATATGTTTTTTCAATGGCTAAAACATCGCCGTCGAGAAGACTATGCTTTAAACTTTGTTACCTTGCTGGTGCGTTTACCAAAGGACAATGAAATTAAGATTGATGCTGCAGAGCAAATGTTTACTGGATTATATTCTTTAAAAAAGTCTGGTCCGCTGCAGTTCTTAAAGCCAGAAGACATTTTTTCTTTTGAGATAGTCGCCCTTCAAGAGAAGATAGAGTTTCATGTTAACTGTCCACGTAAAATACAAGATTTGGTGGAGAAGCAGATTCACGGCGCATATCCTCAAGCAGATATAAAAGAAATAGATGAGGCCAATATTTTTAATGAAAAGGGCAAAGTAGCTTTTGAAGCATTAAAGCTAGATAAGTCTACTTACTTACCTCTTAGAACATACAAAGATTTACCAACCGACGGACTATCATTGCTTACTTCAGCCATGTCAAAGATGAGGTTTGGCGAGGGCGCTGTCTTACAACTAGTGTTAGAACCAGCCTCTAAAAAATGGCGCAAAACAGGCAAGTCTTACATTAGTCGGGAAAAAAAGCGTGAGGCTGACCCTGATACCGCTACATATGGTCATGATCCGAAAGAAATGGAGGCGATTGCTACTAAAGCAGAAAAACCAGGGTTTAGGGTAGCTATTAGAATTGTAGTTTCAGCAGACAATGAAGCAATGGCTGAATCTCATTTAAATAATATTAAAGGCGGTTTTTCTCAGTTCAGATCTGGTTACAATAGTTTTACTAAGGTTAGATTTTTCCCAAAACATTTGTTTATGATTGATTTTTTATATCGCTATATGCCTTTGTTTAACTTGACGACCCCAATTTTAAATACTGAAGAGCTAGCAACCATATTTCATTTTCCAAATAAAACTGTCGAGACACATCACATTGAAAAACTAAATGCCAAAAGTGCTCCAGCTCCCAACGAGGTACCCAATGAGGGTTTATACCTAGGCAAGTCTTTTTATCGTGGTGAAGAGCGAGACGTTCATATGAGTCTCAATGACCGCCGCCGCCATTCTTACATTGTGGGTAAAACTGGTACGGGAAAATCAGAGTATCTAAAGGAGCTAATTCTACAAGATATTGAGGCTGGTCATGGCGTGTGCGCGATTGACCCTCATGGAGATTTTGTAGAAGACATTTTAAAACTTATGCCTCCTGAAAGAGCTGAAGATGTAATTTACTTCAATCCTTCTGATCTAGAGAGACCAATGGGAATGAACATTATGGAGGCAGAGACAGAAGATCAAATGCATTTTGTAGCTAGTAGTGTCATTAATTTAATGTACAAGCTTTATGATCCTCATCGAACTGGAATCATTGGACCCAGATTTGAGCATGCTATAAGAAATGCAATGCTGACGATTATGTCTCGACCAGGGGCAACCTTCGTGGAGTTAGTTAGAGCTCTAACTGATAGCAAATATGTAGATGAGCTTTTACCCTATGTTAAAGATCCAATGGTGAAGCGTTACTGGACAGATCAGATTGCTCAAACATCAGACTTTCATAAATCAGAGGTTCTTGACTATATTGTGTCTAAATTTGGACGATTTGTGACCAATCGAACTATGCGCAATATTATTGGTCAGCCTAAAAGTGCCTTTGATTTTAGAGAAGCTATGGATAGTAAAAAGATTATTCTCTGCAATCTCTCTAAGGGTATCTTAGGAGAAGAGGACGCTAAGTTTTTAGGATTAATTTTGATTCCTAAGGTGCTAACTGCCGCTATGAGCAGACAAAATACTCCCATGGAGCAACGACCAGATTTCTTTCTATATGTTGATGAGTTTCAAAACTTTGCTACAGAAGACTTTGCGGTCATTTTATCTGAAGCCCGTAAATATAGATTAAATCTAACCGTGGCCAATCAGTATATTAGTCAGATAGATGAAGAAGTTAAAAATGCAGTTTTTGGAAACGTAGGTACGATGGTTAGTTTTCGCATTGGTGTGACTGATGCCAACTTCCTCCAACATGAGTTTGTTCCCACTTTCAATGAGTCTGATCTGACCAATATTGAGAAATTCCATGTTTATATCAAGACTATTGTTAAGAATGAGCCAGTTCCCCCGTTTAGCATGTCTCTCATGAAGGATATGGATGCTCAGGATGCACGTAAAAATCCCAAGCTGGCTGAGATGATCAAACAGCTTTCACGACTTAAATATGGTATTGATAAAGAACAAATCGAGGCTGAAATTAAGATTAGGGCTAATCTTTAATTTGTCTTCTTAGGGGTGTTGATTTTCATAATCATTAATAACTTACTGGCAGTATAAATATCGTCCGTAATCTAGAGTTTCTTCATAAATTGGCTTGTCTTCATCATCGGAGGAGGTGCCTTCACCATCTGAAGAAGTGTCTTCACCTGATTTATTACTTTGAGAAGAACCTTCGTCGCTCTGGTTGGCATCCTGTCCATCTTCAACAGGTTTAACATAGTTTCCTAAAATATTACTTACGTGCGTGCTTACTTCTTGGCCTCTATTAGTTAGCTCTTGGGTTTGGTTGGATACACTATCAGCAATTCCTTTAACAGATCCATGAAATTGTTCTTTTTTTTCTTCTATGCCGCTTATAATTTCTGAATCCTGAACCGCCTGTTTTTGTTTAGCTAGAAAAATACCGCTTCCTATAAGTGAGGAGAGAAGTAAAACTCTAATTATAATTCGGGCAACATTCATCAAGAGAAGTATAGCATTATTCGTATCTGAGAGCTTCAATCGGGGAGAGCTTAGATGCTCGGCGTGCTGGCGCTGCTCCAAAAACCAATCCCACTACAGTTGAGACGCCAAAAGCTAGAACAACTGCCTCCATGGTGACTTGAGCAGGGAACCATTGCTGAATAAATATAGAACCAGCATAGGCGATTCCAACCCCAATCATTCCACCAACAACAGACAATAGGGCTGCTTCAAATAGAAACTGAATTAAGATCACCTTAGGAGTAGCTCCAAGAGCCTTTCTAAGGCCTATTTCTCGGGTTCTTTCCGTAACCGAGACTAACATGATATTCATAATCCCTATTCCACCCACAACTAGAGAGATAGCAGCAATAGCACCTAGTCCTAGGGTGAGCATTCCCAGAATACTATTGATAGTTTCTAGGAGTTGAGTTTGATCAAAAACACTAAACTCATCTTCTTTTAGATTTTCGCCCAGTAATGTTTTTTTAATTTGCTTTGTTGCTTCATCGATTAAATTTTCATCCTTAATTTTGAAGCTAAAATTATCAATTAACTCTGAGTTGAAGTCGTCAGTGAGAGTATTAAAAGGTAGGTAGATGTAGTTATCATAGTTGGGGCCACCAAAGCCACCTTTTGTTTCTAATACTCCTGCGATTCGATAGTTCTGACCCTCAAGCTTAATTTGTTTATTGACCGGATCAATATCTCCAAACAACTCTTCAGTAATATTTGAACCCATCATTACCACACGCCTACTTCGATCCTCATCGCTCTCAGTGAACCACTTTCCACTACTAGGCTTAGTGTTGTTAACGATTTCATAATTAGCAGTCACTCCAAGTAGAGTAACTTTCTTAGTTTCATTTCTATATTTAGCTTCACCAGAACTAAAACTAGTAACGGCACCGTCTGAAATTATGTCTCGATGGTCACGCAAGATTTTTTCCATGTGTCTTCTTTTGAGCCTGCCTTTGGAGCTTTCAATAAAGGCTTCTTCTGGATTTGGGAAACCACCATCCTCACTAAAGGGATTACCAGGAACAACAAATAAGGTGTTAGCACCCAGATCAGCAAACTGTTGCTGGATGTAGAGCTGTAAGCCAGTTCCGATGCTAGTAAGGAGTACTACTGAGCCAACGCCAATGATTACTCCCAACATAGTTAGAATAGATCTGGCTTTGTTAACCCAGAGAGCTTTAATTGCGGTGAAAAAAATACTTTTTAATTCCATAATTGTCTAAATTTTAGTATCGTTAACAACTTTTCCATCTTTAATAGTGAGTAGTCTCTCAGCTATTTTAGCAATATATTTTTCGTGGGTGACCATAATAATGGTTTTACCTTCTTTATGTAGCTCTTTAAACAAATCTTTAATTTCAGCTCCACTTTTTGAATCTAAGTTTCCAGTTGGTTCATCAGCAAATAAAATTGAAGGCTCATTGATTAAAGCTCTGGCAATTGCTACGCGCTGTTGTTGACCACCAGATAATTGATTGGGTGCATTTTCAAGTCTATCTCCCAAACCAACTTTGTTGAGTATCTCTTTGGCTTTTTTGTATCGATTTGACTCTGATTCTCCAGAGTAAACTAGGGGCAGCGATACGTTGTCCATAGCTGAAGTTTTAGCCAGTAAATTAAACTGTTGAAATACAAAGCCGATTTCTTTATTTCTTAGATGGGCTCGGTCCTCTTCATCGTAATGAGTGACGTCTTTACCTTTGAGAGTAATCACCCCATCTGTAGGCTCAGCCAGCATGCTAGCAACTTGCAAGAAAGTGGATTTACCTGACCCAGATGGTCCCATGACTGCCACAAACTCTCCTTGCTTAACCTCAAAAGAAAGTTTATCTAAGGCTTTAATAGTAATATCACCGACCTGGTAGTGCTTGGAAACATTCTTAAGTTTAAGTAATGTCATTCTAGTTTTCTGGGATTAACACCTCATCATTTTCACTCAACCCTCCTAACACCTCCACATAATCTTCAGTTTCCAGACCAGTTTCAATCTCCCTTTCTTCATATTGGTCTTTTTCTGTTTTAACATCAATAAAAACCTTTTCATTCCTTTCCCTAGTAGCTACAAAGGGAATTGTTAGCACATTCTCACGCTCATCAAGTTTAATTTCTACATCACCATTCATCCCCAGGCGATATTTATTGAGTAAACTTTCACCAGTAATGGGAAGCTCAACTACAAAAACAGTCCCTGTTGAAGATGCATTGCTTCTATAGGCAATATAATTAATCTGAGATGAGATTGGATCATCGGGGAAGGAATCTAAGAATATCTCTCCTGGTTGTTCAAGGGTAATTTGCGCAATATCTGCCTCGTCAATAGCCGCCCTAAAGATTAAAGTATCTGGGTTAATCAACTCAAAACCTTCTGTGGCTAAAAGATTAACACCAGTTACGTTGGTGGGTGAGCTGACTAAGATGCCAGAAAAAGGAGCAGAGAGCACGGTGTTGGTAATTGCAATATCGCGAATTTCTACATCAAGAACCTCATTGTTTAGATCCCACTGTTCTTTATCAATAATACGGCGAGTTCCTATGGTTTCTAGAGGATAGTCAGAGCTATCTTGGGTTGTTTCCCAATCCCAACGTTCTTTCATATAAAGATTCAGGTCTTGTTGGAGTTGTTTCTGTAAAACACGTCGGTCAATAGTGGCAATAGTCTGCCATTTTTTCACAAAGTCACCCTCTTTAGCACCCAGATAAACCACTTTTCCGCCACCAGCAAACCTAAGATTGGCTTTTTCTTTAGCATCAATTACACCAGAAACCTCAAGAACCTTAGTAAGGTTTTGGAACACTGGTTGTTCAAAGGTTAGTTGGGGTTTATTTTTTTGATCCTGATTATATTTTCCAAAACCAATTGCTCCTACAATGATGCCCCCAATTAAAAAAATCTTCCAGTTATTTTTGAAAAAAGAGATAATTGAGTTTTTAATGATCGCGGCTTTTTTTTTGAGAGTATTTTCTTTATTTTTCTTTTTCATGAATCTACCTATCTAATCATATATTTATTTTATACAAAAGGGTGAGCCGGGAGGGATTCGAACCCCCGACCAGTAAGGTATAAGCTTACCGCTCTACCACTGAGCTACCGGCTCTCGATATTACTTTAATGAGGGAAATTATATCAGGGTTACAACAGTAGCAGTAGGACTGCACCAATACCCAAGACTCCTATTCCAGCTTTCAGCCAATCTAACAATATATTAGAGCCACTTTCTGGTAACTCTGCTGGTAAAACAGGCTGCTCACCCTTAGTGCTTTGATAAGCAGTTTGCGGAGCAGAGCAGGTACTGCTTGTTGGGTTGGTAGCAAGTCTACAAGCATTGTTGTAGCAAATTTGTTCTGAATTTGAACAATCTCCATTACTTTCACAAGTATCATTGCAACCAACTACGACTGCGACATAAGAGTCTGGTTGACAGTTATCAGCACTGGGATTGGAATCTAAGCGACAGTTATTTTGATAACAAATGTAACTTGAGCTGGCAGATTGACACTGTTCGTTAGACTCACAACCACTATTGCAAGCGTATTCTTGAGGCTTAGGCTGACACTCTGCGCTTTCAGGATTACTACCTAGGCGACACTTATCGCCATACTCCCTAGTGCAGACATAGTCAGAATTAGCAGATTGGCATTGGGAGTCTGAGGTGCAGTCAGAATCACAGGCATAGGTTGGA
>Ga0257119_1000151_pt1 | contig 78343 bp, 77 predicted proteins | sample SI112_200mmetaG_FD_190179 | JGI IMG/M metagenome (GOLD analysis project Ga0257119, IMG submission 190179) | Marine microbial communities from Saanich Inlet, British Columbia, Canada - SI112_200m | ecosystem: Environmental > Aquatic > Marine > Inlet | place: Canada: British Columbia | collected... | reverse complement strand
CAAGCTGGGATGAAGCAGAAAAAATTAAAGAAAAACTAAATAAAGCCGGAATCAAGGGCCAGATCATAAAAATGGATTATAAAGAGGGAAAACAATGAAGATATCAACGGATGAAGTTGCAAAGATTGCTCACCTTGCCCGTTTAGAGGTTGATACGTCGCAAAAAGAGAAAATGGCTGAACAGCTGAGCAATATCCTTGGATATATTGATAAACTCAAAGATGCAGATGTAGAGGGGGTCAAGCTTGCTTCCGGAGCTGCAAGTATGAATAATGTCTTAAGGGAGGATAAAGTGAAAGTATCTCCAGGTCCCAGTGTAACCCTTGCCAATGCACCACAAAGGGATGAAGACTTTTATATTGTTCCTATGGTTGTTAAATGATTTTTTTGGTGTGAGAAAATAAGGAAAAAATAGAATGGAATACCAAGAACTGACAATTGAAAGTGCCGCAACACTGCTTTCCAGTCGCCAAATTTCTTCTTTTGAGCTGACATCTGCTTTGCTTGACCGAATTGAAAAATATGATGATGAAATCAATGCATTTATAACTGTAGACAAAACCATGGCTCTTGAACAAGCCAAAAAAGCAGACCAGGATATTGCCGCCGACAAAATTTTACCGTTGACGGGTGTGCCCCTTGCATTAAAGGATCTTTTGTGTACCAATGGAATAAGAACAACCTGCGGATCGCAGATCCTTAATAATTTTATTCCACAATACGATGGTACAATTGTGAAAAAATTAAAGGAAAATGGTGCCGTCATTATCGGCAAAACTAATCTGGACGAGTTTGGGATGGGGTCTTCAACGGAAAATTCTTCCTATAAAATTACCACAAATCCCTGGAATAAAGCACATGTTCCAGGCGGTTCCAGCGGTGGGTCAGCTGCAGCCGTGTCAGCTGGGTTTTGCTGTGCAGCCCTTGGGACGGATACGGGTGGTTCTATCCGCCAGCCCTCCTCCCATTGTGGAGTGGTCGGTCTTAAACCCACTTATGGCAGGGTATCCCGGTTTGGATTGGTTTCCTACGCATCTTCCCTTGATCAAATCGGTCCCATCACTAAGAATGTTAAAGATGCAGCAATCTTGCTGAATACCATATCAGGCAATGATGAAATGGATTCCACCAGTGCAAAGGTTGATGTACCTGATTTCACCAAAGCTTTTGATCAGTTTGAAAAGGATTCCTTAAAAGGAATGACAGCAGGAATTCCAAAAGAATATCTATGTGTTGACGGCATTGACCCTGAAGTTGAAAATATCTTTAATAATGCTAAAGAGGTTTTTAAAGATCTGGGTGTAAAAATAAAAGAAATTTCTCTTCCACATACGGATTATGTTGTTGCTGCCTATTATATTATTGCTCCAAGTGAAGCCAGCTCAAATCTTGCAAGGTTTGACGGGGTTAAATATGGTTTCAGAGAAAAACTATCTGATGACCTTATTGATATGTATAAAAAAACCAGGTCAAAAGGCTTTGGCCCGGAAGTTCAAAGAAGAATCATGATCGGGACTTATGCGCTTTCAGCGGGATACTATGATGCATATTATGGAAGGGCTTCCCAGGTTCGAACTCTGATCGTGGATGATTTTTCAAAAGCCTTTAGGGAATGTGATTTTATCCTGTCGCCTGTGGCTCCGGCCCCTGCTTTTAAGATTGGTGAAAATATGGATGATCCCTTAACAATGTACTTGACTGATATTTTTACACTTTCTGCAAACATGGCAGGCATCCCCGGAATATCTGTTCCGGCAGGTTTTTCTTCCAAAGGGCTTCCCATAGGTATCCAGATGATGGGGAAAAGTTTTGATGAATTGTCGCTTTTAAGGGCAGGGTATGGTTTTGAAAAGACAATTCAATTGGCCAAAACATTTCCTGATCTTTAATGTAAGGAGATAAAGAATGTCAACAATACAGCCAAAGTCACAGCAATTGAAAAAAGCTGTTAAGTGGATATCAGATAGGAAAAAAACAAAGCCTGATGAAAAGCTTTCCAAGTTAGTTGATGAGGCAAGTTTTCGATTTGATTTAAGCCCGAAGGATTCCCAGTTCCTGTTAAGGTTTGTAAAGAATGTCGACCATTAGAATTCTGCCTGAAATTTTATCCAATAAGATTGCAGCAGGAGAGGTGGTACAAAGACCGTCCTTTGTTGTTAAAGAGTTAGTTGAAAACAGCCTTGATGCAGGTTCCACAAGTATAAGTGTGGAAATTGAAAAAGGAGGGAAATCTTTAATCCGGATTTCAGATAATGGCTGCGGCCTTTATAGAGATGACGCACTTTTATCCATTGAAAGATATGCCACAAGTAAAATATTTACCACCCAGGATCTTTTTTCCATATCAACCATGGGATTTCGGGGAGAGGCGCTTCCTTCAATTGCATCCGTATCAAAATTCACACTTGTAACAAGAACAAGGGAGTCTGATATTGGAACAAAGATTGAAATAGCTGGAGGGAAACTATTCAAGGTTTCCGATATAGGGGCTCCAGTGGGAACCATGGTGGAAGTGAAAAAACTTTTTTTTAACACCCCTGCCCGAAAGAAATTTTTAAAATCCGATAACACGGAGATCAGCCATATTGCCGATGTGATATCCGGAATAGCTCTGGGAAACCCTGGTATTGGGTTTAGATTATTTTTAAATAAAAGGCTTGTGAAAAACTTTCCTTCAGGTCAGGATTTTTTTCAAAGATCCCTGGCAGTGCTGGGAAAAGACGTATCTGGTAACCTTTATTCATTTAAGGATGAAGGACAATTAGTATCCGTGTCCGGAACCTGTTCCAATCCAGCCGTGACAAGGAGCTATTCAAATCGAATTTATCTGTTTGTAAATCACAGACTGGTGTATGACCGGGGACTTGTAGCAGCAGTTATTCAAGGATACCGGGGCAGATTAATGAAAGGCCGCTTCCCCTTGGGTGCAGTCAGTATCAACATACCGTTTGATCATGTGGATGTGAATGTCCACCCTTCAAAAAGGGAAATAAAATTTTCAAACCCCCAGTCTGTGTATCAAGCTGTTTCAACTGCAGTCGCCAATGTACTTTTTTGGGCGCAAAAAAATGTGACGGCCTATACAGGGCAAGATTTGGTAGGCCCTTCAGCAGAATCTGGTGAGATAAAAAAACAAGATTCTCAGAAAAATATATATACCCATGAAAAAGTTGACAGAGAAGTGGCCTTTCTGTCCTATGGCCATCTGCCCGGCATGGCCGACACAGAACGGATAGAGCAGGCAAGGTTTCAGTGGCCAAACTCAGGTTCCACGGATATTTCAAAGAATAAAAAAAGCCTGAGCAGTCTGACCATATTGGGCCAAGTCATGGGTACCTATATTGTCGCTCAAAAAAATAACAGCCTGATACTGGTGGATCAGCATGCAGCCCATGAAAGAGTGGTATACGAGACCTTGAAAAAACGTAACCAGGCCCTGTCTGTTCAAAGTCAGACTCTGCTCGTACCCGAGACCCTGGATCTAACTCATAAAGAGGCTGACCTTTTAAATTCCATCCTGAAAGATTTATCCGGGCTTGGCATTAAAATAGAACCCTTTGGGGGTACTACATTTATCGTAAAATCTATTCCTCAACTTATAGAAAAAAAGCAGATTAAACCACTTGTCATGGAAATTATTGAAAGTTTTCTGGAAACCCAAAATCCGTCTTCAAAAGTTAATTGGCTGGAGTCCTGCCTGATTTCCATGGCCTGTCATACAGCCATTCGGGCAAATAAGACCATGCTGCAAAGGGAGATGGTGCAATTGCTGGAAGACCTGGAAAGGTGTGAAAATCCTTTCCACTGCCCCCATGGCCGCCCTACCATTATTTCTTTTGATGCCAAACAAATGGAAAAGCTGTTTAAAAGAGTTGTTTGATGGCCGAGTATGATGTATATAATTGCGAAAATAAAAAAATATGATGTTGTAATAATCCTATAAAGGAGTCCCATGTTAAAACCCTATAAAATCATTAAGACAGGGTTGGTAGTTGTTGCCCTGTCACTTTTTACGATAGTCACCATCACCCCGGGGTTGTGTTCACAGCCTAAAAAAGTTGCGGTGATTCCTTTTTCAATAAATTCTCCCCAGGATCTTGGTTTTTTACAGGATGGTTTGTTTAATATGCTTTTTTCCCGGTTGTCGGATCCAGGAAAAGTGGATGTGGTGGACCGTGAAACCATTGACAATGTTCTGATAAAATTAAGAGACTCCCTTGGGAAAAAAGTATCTCTTAATGAAGCCAATGCAAAAATTATTGGTGCCAATATGGGGGTTGACTATGTCCTTTTTGGAAGTCTGACACATTTTGGGGAAAGTGTAAGCCTGGATGCCGGCATGGTGGACATGACCGGGGAAAAACCGACTTTAACATTTTTTGAGCAAAGCAAAAGCATGGGGGATGTCATTCCCATGGTCAATACCTTTAGCGGTGATATTAATTTAAAGATATTTAACCGCAGTATTGCAAATGAGCTGTATGCAGGATCTAAGCAAAAAGGCGCACTGCAAGGTGGGCAGGCTGATGATAATAGTGCTAATGGCGGGTTTGTAAATCTTCAGAAGACTGTTCAAGACAGGTTTCATACGCATTTAAAGTTTAAGGGCCAGATAAATGCAATGGCTGTTGGTGATCTGACAAACGATGGTATTGTCCAGGTTGTGGCAGCCACGGATGATGAGGTTCTAATCCATAAGTTTGCGGATAACAGGCTTTTGCTTGACAAAAAGCTTAAATTCAGCTCCAGCCATAGAATCATATCTCTTGATATTGCCGATATAAATAAAAACGGGTACCCGGAAATATTTGTTACCAGCCTGAATATCCATAGGGAAGGATTAAAGTCCTTTGTACTGGAATATAACGGGAGCACTTATGCTACGCTGACAGATGATGAATCTTATTATTTCAGGAGCATTGACGACCCTGAAAAAGGTAAAATCCTTCTTGGCCAGAAGCCTGCTGATCATCCTTTTAAAGGTCAAATTTATACCATGAAGGTTGCGGGCAGCCGATATGTGAAGGATGAAAAACTCAGAGTGCCCAGAAGTGCATCTGTCCTTTCTCTTGCACAGGGGCCCGTGATTTCTGAAAATGCAGCAGACTATGTATCAATCAATGAATATGGACGTTTGAATGTGTTCAGTGATACCGGAAAAATTGACTGGGAAGGAAATAAAAAATTTGGTGGTACAGCCCATTATTTTTTACTTAAAAGACAGGAGACCGATACTTCATTTCAGAAACGGGCCTATTTGAATCCACGCCTTCTTTTTTATGATATAGATAATGATGGTAAACCGGAAATTTTTGCTTTGAGAAATGAGGAGCTTGCCGGGGGTGCCTTTGGCAGTTACAAAAGGTTTACAAAGGGAAATATAGAAATTTTGTCCTGGAACGGTATTGCCCTTGCACCCGTGGGCAAAACCAGATCTGTTCAGGGCTGGATAAGTGATTTTGCCATAGCAGATATTGACGGGGATGGACAAGATGAACTTGTCGCTTCTGTGGTGGGTAAATCAAAATTTTTCCTTAAAACAAAAGCTCAGTCATCAAATATAATCTCTTATAAAATGAAATAGCAGATTAAAAAATAAAAAAAGAAGTTGACAAAAGCTGGTAAACCCCATAAAAAGTGTATTTATCTGAATATTTGCGTTTAAAAGGAGCGTTTGTATTCAGGCGGTTCAGGTGGTGAACCTCATGGTTAAAAAACATTTAAGGAGAAAAAGATGAAAAAATTAATGGTTCTTGCTGTTGCGATGGCAATGGTTGCAACTTTTGCAATGACAGCCTCAGCTGCAGAATGGAATTTTTATGGAAGCTCACGTGTTAATACTTGGATCACTGATACTGGTGCTCCTGATAAAGTATATACTGAGGCTCTTCAAGGCAACTCCCGTATTGGTGCTAACGTTAAAGTAAGTGATGAACTGTCCGGCCGTTTTGAATATGGTACAGGCGTTAATGTTCGTCTTCTTTACGGTGAATGGAATTTTGGCAGCGGATCATTTCTCGTTGGCCAGACTTATACTCCCCTGAATATGTTCTACTCCAACCAGGTTTATGGTTCTGATACAGACCTTCTCGATCATGGTGGAGTTTACAGTGGTCGTGCTCCAATGTTAAGATTGAAATTTGGTAGTTTCCAGATTGCTGCAGTAGCTCCTGCAGCCGGTAACATTGATGTACCGACAATTGAAGCCAAATATTCACTTAGCCTTGGTGCTGCCAGTCTCCAGATTGCTGGTGGTTACGACGTAGGTCCTGATTTAGGCGAAGCAGCTTATGTAGTTGCATTGGGCGCAAGCATGAATGTTGGACCGGTTTCCCTTGGTGGTAACATCTATTTTGGTGACAATGCTGAGCAATTGATTTGGACCAGAGGCGCAGGCGATAGCAACCTTGGTTATCTTATTGTTGCTGGTTTCAAAGCTAATGATATGATCAAACTTGAGGCTGGTTATGCAAGTGCTGAAGGTGACACACCTGCCGGCGTTACAATTGATGCATATTCTTACTATGCACAGGCTGTTATAACTATAGCTCCTGGCGTATATGTAATTCCTGAAGTTGGTACAATCGATAGTGGAAATACTGACTATTTCGGTGCCAAATGGCAGATTAATTTCTAATTTGAATTAATTAGAAATTCTAAGATTTAATACCACCTGAATGTTTTGGCCTGGTGATGGGAATAACCCGTCCCCAGGCCTTTTTAATTTATCATGCATGGGACATATGAATATAAGGAGCAGATAATAAAAAATGGACAGATATTATAAAGAGCGGTTTCATGCCCAGCAAAATTTGATCCGGAAAACTGCCCCTTTGATGGAAGTCAATGAGATCATTGAAAAAGTCAGGGAAGAACTAAGGAAAATTATTCCCAATGCCATGGAAGTGTGCATCCTGCTTTTGGATCCCGAAGCGGGTAATTACACATCTCCCTTGCAATGTGCCTTGTATGAACAGCCTGTGAACTGTCAGTCCTGTAAGCGGAATCGCCCGGCAGTACAAAAAGCCATTCAGAAAAAAAAAGCAGTGGTAGTGTCTCAAAGTGAACCTGTGCGGCGAATGGATAATTCTCTTGTGGCCGTGGGTTCGGAATATGCTATGCCTGTTTTTGTGGAAGACAGGGTTTTGGCAACCATCAGTGTAGTGATACAGCCCTTAACCAGGTATACCAGAAGGGATTTTTTTCTGATAAGGGATTTTGCAGATATTCTGGGGAATATTATACTAAATGCCAAACGTCAATGGGAGATCACACAGGATAAAATTCGTATCAGCCGAAAACTTAACCATCTGACTCCCTTTGTCCCAGGGTCGGTGAGGCATATGGTGGATAAGAATCCTGAATTATTGACTTTGGAAAAAGAAAGAAAAGAGGTGACCATCCTTTTTTTGGATTTGGAAGGTTATACAAGTTTAAGTTCCAGGTGGCCGGAAACTCAAGTCAATGCCATTATTGAAAAAATGTTTTCCAGTTTTGTGGATCCCATTCACAGGTCCCAGGGAGATATCAACGAAACAGCAGGTGATGCGCTTATGATTATATTTAAAGATCATGATGCAAAGACCAATGCGATCAATGCAGTAAAGGCAGCCTTTGAAATTGTTGATCAAAACAGGGCCTTTAATTTGTCCCTGGATCCGGAAATTGGGGCTATTGATGTGAATATCGGTATTAATTCCGGGTCCGCCCTTGTTGGAATGAGCCGGTTTAAAGGCCTTCTGCATACGCGCATGACTTTTACTGCAACAGGAAGGGTGACCAATATTGCTGCCCGATTGTCAGACCATGCCAAGCTCGGGGATATACTTATTGGTGAGGAAACCCAAAAAATGGTGGCAGGTTTATGGCCGGTTTATCCACTTGGACCTGTCTCCTTAAAAGGAGTCAAAGATCCTGTGCTGGTTTTTTCTCTTCTTCGTTCACCTGAGTCAAAGCCTGTCAAATAGTTAAAAAAGGTATTTCCATATCTTCCACCCCGGTGATTTTTCTGTGTCCTGCCAACCGGAATTTTTCATCATGTATTCTGGATTTTTGCGTTTTTGTTCCTGGATATCTGTTTTTTGTTCCTGATTCATTTTTTCCCATGTCAAAGTGGTCCGGTTAAAAATTTTTTTATTAATGGCTGCCGCAATCCGGTTTGTTTTGTTAATCAAATCACCACTTTTTTGGGATTGTTCGAAAAAAGCCATATATCTTTTGTTTTCAATATCATAAACCTGGACATCAATACTAAAGGAACCAGCCAGTTTGGTTATCGCTCCAGCCAGGACAAAATTGCTGTTGGTCACCCGGCTTATTTCATTAATCTTTTTAGCATCATTTGTGTTATTAATGCGTGAAAGATGCACTGCAAGGTTTTCTTCCGGGACTACCACCACATTATTTTTCCAGGACAGCCGGGAATAAAGCATATGGCCAATTCCTTTCTGAATATGAATCAATTTTTCCTGGGCATTGATTTTAAAAGGAAGTATTGCGATGGTCTTGATATTCTCTTTGGCATTAATGGTCAGAGTGCTACCCATTATAACAGATAGAATAATAAGTATGCCGATTGTTTTGTAGACTGGATTATTTTTTTTCAATGCTTGGCTCCGTTGACAGATTTGATTTCAAAAGCTGGGTCACGATTTTGGGATCAGCTTTGCCCCGGGTTTTTTTCATGATCTGGCCCATGAAAAAAGAGAAAAGCCTGGTTTTACCATTCCTGTATGCCAAAGCTTCTTCAGGGTTTTCATTTATGATGGTTTTAACCATTGTTTCAAGAGCTGATAAATCAGACACTTGTTCAAGATTTTTTTCTTTTACAATAATTTTTGGATCTTTTTTTGTATCAACCATTTCATCAAATATTGTTTTTGCAGCGCCGGCATTAATTTTTTCTTTTTCAAGCAGGGCTAACAATTTTGAAAAAGCAATAGCTGTTACCGGGGACTCCAAAATAGTTATCCCCTTGCTGTTCAGCATGCCTAAAAGGGTGGTCATTACCCAGTTGGCAGCCTGTTTTTTGTCTTTTAAAGGTCCTGCAACTGCCTCAAAAAAATCAGCTAGCTCAATTGATGCTGTTAAAACTTTGGCATCATAATCTGACAGATTATAGTCTTTCATAAATCTTGAATGTTTTTCATCGGGCAGTTCCGGCAATTGTTTCTCAATGGATAGAATCCATTGATCATCAACTATGAGGGGCACAAGATCAGGATCTGGGAAATATCTATAGTCATGGGCTTCTTCCTTGCCCCGCATGGAAAAGGTTTTATTTTTGACAGGGTCCCAGAGCCGGGTTTCCTGGATCACATTATGGCCTTCCTCTAAAACATAGGTCTGTCGTTCAATTTCATAGGAAATCGCTTTTTCAACATGTTTGAACGAATTCAGGTTTTTGAGTTCCGCTCTTGTCCCAAACTCTTTTTGTCCCAAAGGCCTTAAGGAAATATTGGCATCACATCGAAAATTTCCCTTTTCCATATTGCAGTCACACACATCAATGTATTTAAGAATAGAATGCAGCTTTCTTAAATAGGCGCCGGCCTGATCAGACGTTCTAAGGTCAGGCTCACTCACGATTTCGATTAAGGGAACCCCTGTCCTGTTGAGGTCCACCATGCTCCTTGCCCTTGCCGGATCATGGATCAGTTTTCCTGCATCCTCTTCCATGTGAATCCTTGTAATGCCTATTTTAATGGTATCTGAAGCTGCGCCATCAATTTCAAGGAATCCGTGTTCGGCAATGGGAAGGGCGTACTGGGATATCTGATACCCCTTTGGCAGGTCTGGATAAAAATAGTTTTTCCGGTCAAAGCGGCTCTCCTTATTGATTTTACAATGAGTTGCAAGAGACGCTTTAATGGCAAAGGTAACGGCCTGTCTGTTTAAGACAGGCAGCACACCCGGCATTCCAGTACAGACAGGACAGGTATTGGTATTGGGAGGGTTTCCAAATTTGGTTGAGCAGCCACAGAAAATTTTGGTTTTGGTTTTCAGCTGTGCATGGACTTCTAGGCCGATAACAGGTTCAAACTGCATAAATAATTATTTCCCTTATAACTTTATTTTTTGTGTTTAATAATAACCTCCTTTTATAACCTTGATATTTTCATTAATCAATATAATTTTTATTGCATAAAAATGACTAAAAATATAAAAGTATGTCAAATTGTTGTTATATCCATCAGGAATCTATAAAGGCAGGATTAGATGAAGTTTTTCTTTTGTGTTATTGGTATGGTTATGATTATTGAGGGGTTGCCGTATTTTGCATTTCCCGGAAAAATGAAAGAAATGGTTCAAATGATGATCAGCCTTGAGAATGAAAAGCTTAGAAAATTTGGTCTTGTTCTGATGATTGCAGGACTCAGCATTGTTTATCTTGCCATGGACGGTCTATAATGTCTCAATTAGGTGTGACCTTCAGGTTATCCGACTATGATTATGATTTGCCAAAGGAAAAAATTGCCCAGACACCCTGCGAAAACAGGGGCGAATCAAGGCTTTTACATGTGGATAGAAGCTCTGAAACCATTTCCCATTATCAATTTAAAGATATTGCAAAACTGTTGAGATCTGATGATCTTTTAGTGATCAATAATACCAAGGTAGTTCCGGCAAGACTGTTTGGTACAAAAGAAACCGGAGGTAAAGTTGAAGTATTGATTATCGATTATGCTGCTGGAGTAAAAAATCTTGAAAAAACAGGTTTTTTTCAGTGCGATTGCTTGATTAAAGCATCCAGGAGCCCGAAAAAAGGGGCAAGGCTTTTATTGGAAAAAAAGGTTGAAGCAAGGGTTGAATCTGTAAAAGCTGGCGTATCACAAATAAAGTTTTTAAATGGGGGAGAATTTTTAGAATTTTTAAACACTTGTGGCAAAATTCCCCTGCCTCCTTATATAAAAAGAGAAGCACCAGGCTGTAATCAAAATGATCAGGAAAATTACCAGACAGTTTATGCATCTAAAGAAGGTGCTGTTGCAGCGCCTACAGCCGGGCTTCATTTTACAAAAGAGCTGATGGCTGAACTTTTAAACAAAGGGATAGAAATTACACAAATTACCCTCCATGTTGGATATGGAACTTTTGTACCTGTAAAAGTGAACGATATCAGGGATCACAAGATCCATTCCGAAACTTTTTATGTGTCCCGGGAAAATGCAGACAAGATCAACCGGGCCAAAGATGAAAATCGCCGTGTTATTGCAGTTGGTACCACAAGTGTTAGAACACTTGAATATCTTAGTGATGAAAGAGGCCGGGTCAAACCCAATACAGGATTGTGCGATCTTTTTATATATCCTGGATACAATTTTAAATGTGTGGATGCCATGATTACCAATTTCCATCTTCCAGAGTCCACACTTTTGATGCTGGTGTCTGCATTTTACACCAGGCAGAAAATATTGGATGCTTATATGGAAGCCAAAATTAAAGATTATCGATTTTTCAGCTATGGCGATGCCATGCTGATTGAATAAGGAAGTTATGTTAAAGTTTGAATTATTAAAACAATTAAACAAAATAGAAGGCACCGACCCGTCAAGGGCCAGACTCGGAACCATTACAACGGACCATGGTATCATCCAGACGCCTATTTTTATGCCAGTGGGAACTCTTGGGTCAGTAAAGTCCATCAGTGTAGAAGAACTTGATCATTGCAGGGCCCAGATTATTCTTGGCAATACCTATCATTTGTATCTACGTCCTGGGTGTGAGGTTATCAAGCATATGGAAGGCCTTCATGAATTTATACGCTGGGATAAACCCATGCTGACAGATTCCGGAGGGTTCCAGTTTTTTTCTCTGGCAAAGCTTGCCAAATTTTCAGATGAAGGGGTTTCTTTCCAGTCCCATATTGACGGGTCAAGGCATTTTTTTTCTCCGGAAAAAGCGGTTGAGATCCAAATGATCCTTGGTTCTGATATTATGATGTCTCTTGACTTTTGTATGGGGTATCCTGCCAGTGAAAAACAGACCATGGATGCTGTAAATAAAACTTTTTACTGGGCAAAAAGGGGGTTTGATTTCTGGCAGGAAAAAGGGACTTCAAATAATCTTTTCGGGATTATACAGGGAGGAATGTCAAAACAGTTTAGGTCTCTTTCTGCCGGACAATTGACGGGCATCGATTTTCCAGGCTTTGCAATAGGCGGCTTAAGTGTAGGCGAACCCAAAGATTTAATGTATGAAATGGCAGATCATACCCTTCCTTTGATGCCTGTTCACAAGCCCAGATATATAATGGGGGTCGGCACACCTGAAGACCTGGTTGAACTGGTTGGTATGGGGTGTGATATGTTTGACTGTGTCATGCCGTCCAGAAATGCCAGAAATGGCCAGTTGTTCACCTCAAAGGGAACCATCAACATCCCTAATGCCAGATTCAGGTTTGACAAAGATCCCATTGATGAAGACTGTAATTGCTATACTTGTCAAAATTATTCAAAAAGCTATCTGCGGCATTTGTATAAGTCCAGAGAACTTTTATCTTACAGGTTGAATACGATACATAATATATATTATTATCTTGATTTGATGAGAAAAATGCGGGAAGCAATAGCAAAGGACAGGTTTTTAGAATTTAAAAGGAATTTTTATTCTCAAAGACAGAATTGTACAATGGTAAATGGTGAATTGTGAATGGTGAAGGAGGCAGATTTTGCCGCCTTAATTTTAAATATGGGAAAGTAAATATATGCATGAAATGGGAATTGCTCAGCAACTTGTACAAATTGCCCTGGAATCTATTCCCAAAGAGATAGAGAATCCAAAGGTGGAAAAAGTGAATTTGAGAATCGGAAAGCTAGCCGCAGTAGTTGAGCACAGTTTAACCTTTTGTTTTGAGATTATAACAAAAGAAACGCCTCTGGAGACGGCAAGATTGAATATTGATGTTGTTCCGGTAATGGTTCATTGTAAATCATGTGATAAAACTTGGGAAGTGATAGGGCCGGTATTTAAATGTCCTTTTTGTGAGGATGGAGATGTTGAAATGCTTACTGGAAGAGAAATTGAGATTATTTCTCTGGAACTTGCAGAATAGTGGCTGAACAAAACCCGGCAACGATTGCACGCCGCCATCCAAAAAACGGTGACACTTATGCGTAAAAATTTTTCAGGTTTGCATTCAGGCACAAAAGATATAAACCATAAATAAAGTCAGGTAAAACAATGGAAATAAATATTCAGAAAAGAGTCCTTGAAGCCAACGAGACAGAAGCAGATATTAACAGAAAGTTTTTTAAAGAGCAGAATGTATTTGTTCTAAACATGATGTCCTCTCCCGGCTCGGGAAAGACAGAGCTTTTATGCAAAAGTCTCAAAGCTTTGATGCCCAAGATCAGGGTGGGAGTGATAGTGGGAGATATCTGTACCAGAAATGATGCTGACAGGCTTGAAATAACCGGGGCCAAGGTCACCCAGATCAATACTGATCAGTTTGGCGGTGACTGCCATTTGTCAGCCAGCCTGATTCTTGCATCGGCAAAAGAGTTAGGGTGTTTTGACCTGGATCTTCTCATAGTGGAAAATATTGGCAACCTTGTATGTCCGGCTGAGTTTGATATCGGGGAAGATGCAAAGGCGGTTTTGCTAAGCGTGACCGAAGGGGAAGATAAGCCTTTAAAATATCCCCTGATGTTCAGGGTGGCTGACGTGGCGATTCTAAATAAAATTGATCTGCTGCCATACCTTGATTTTGATGCAAAACTGGCAAAGGATAATATGAAACAGGTGCATCCTCATTTGCCTGTATTTGAAATTTCAGCTAAGACGGGGGAGGGATTTGAACCCTGGCTTGAGTGGCTGGCGATGAAGGTGTTTGAAAAAACAGGAAAATAGTTTTAAAGGGTGAAATTATGGAAAAAAAGAAAATGGCTTTTGCCGGTTCCTGGTATCCGGCAGATGCTGATGAGTGTGAAGCATCCATTAAAGACTTTTTAAAAGAAAAACCTGCTTTTTTTAATACAGGTTTTGTCGGTGGGATTGTTCCCCATGCAGGATGGTATTATTCCGGGTCAATTGCCTGCCGGGTCATAGCCTCTCTTCGTTCTGATGAAAAAATAGACACCATTATCATGTTTGGCGGCCATATGCATAAACAGTCTGAGCCTTTTATCCTGACCCATGGTGCAGTTGAAACACCATTTGGCCCAATTGAAGTTGATAAGGAACTCACGGATAAAATTACCACGGGTATCAGTCTCAGGCTAAGATCTCCACACAAGTTTCCAGATGAAAACACCCTGGAACTTCAATATCCTTTTATAAAATATTTTTATCCTGATGCAAAAATAGTGGTCTGTGGCGTGGCCCCTTCTTTTTTTGCTGCTGTTATCGGCAGCATGGCAGTAGCAGAAGCAAAAGACCTGTCAAGAAATGTCAGGATTATCGGGTCTACGGATATGACACATTATGGGCCGGATTTTGGGTTTACAAAAGCTGGCACCGGTGAAAAGGCTGTGGAATGGGTGAAAACTAAAAACGATAGAAACGCTATTAAGGCTATGATGGAAATGGATGAATCCCAGATTATTGCCCAGGGCCTGGAAAATAAAAATATGTGCTGTGCCGGTTCTGCAGCAGCAGCTTCTGCCGCCTGTAAAAAACTGGGCGCAGTCAAGGCTATTGAGCTTGACTACGCCACAAGTTTTGAGAAATCCGCTTCTGAAAGTTTTGTCGGATATGCCGGGATTCTTTATTCTTTATTCTGAATCAGCTGGATAGCGCTTTTAATTCTTTGAACTGTTTTATCCTTTCCAAGGGCAATAAGCATTTCAAAGATTCCCGGGCTGATAGTTGTGCCGGTTATTGCAACTCTTAAAGGCTGGGCAATTTTTCCAAATTTGAGGTTAGTTTCTTCCATGATTTTTTTGAAAATAGTTTCAAGCGCCTCCTGGGTATACTTTTCAAGACCTTCAATATAATCTGCAGATTTTTCTAATACTGCAGCTATATCTTTTTTGAGAAATTTTTTAACTGCCTTTTCATCAAATTTTAAATTATCTTGATAATAAAAAACCGCTGCCTGTGCCATTTCAACAAGGGTTTTGCTTCTGGGTTGAAGGGTTTGGATAACCCCCTGGGTAAAGCCATCATTTTTCGCATCAATTCCAAGCGTATGCAAATGAAATAAGAGAGGACCGGCCAATTCTTCAGGGGTTTTTTTCTGGATGTGTTTTGAATTGAGAGCAAGAAGTTTGTCTGTGTCAAACATGGATGCAGACCTGCCCAGATGTTCAAGATTAAATTTTTCAATGAGATCATCTCTTTCAAAAAATTCCTGATCGCCATGGGACCAGCCTAATCTGACCAGGTAATTGATCATAGCATCGGGTAAGAATCCCATTTTTTTATATTCACCCACTGACATGGCTCCATGGCGTTTGCTAAGGCGAGACTTATCAGACCCCAAAACCATTGGTACATGCCCGAAAACGGGCAGGCGGGCTCCAAGTGCTTTATATATCAGCATCTGCTTGGGCGTATTGATCAAATGGTCATCCCCCCGGATGATGGTATTGATTCCCATGGTCAGGTCATCAACTACAACGGCAAGGTTGTACATGGGAGACCCGTCACTTCTCTGGATAATAAAATCATCCATTTCAGAGTTTTGAAATGCTGTGTCGCCTTTTACAATGTCTTTGACAATGGTAACACCCTGGTCAGGAGTTTTAATGCGAACGACCGTGTCTTCCCCTTTTTTAAGATTTTTTTGCCTGCAGTTGCCGTTGTACATGGGCTTTAATCCCCTGGCTTTTGCAGTTTTTCTCATGATATTGACTTCGTCCTGGGTGCATGAGCAATAGTAAGCATGCCCTGATTCAACCAGTTTTTCTATGTACTCATTATAGATGGAATACCTTTGGGCCTGAAAATAGGGGCCGTCATCCCAGTCCATGCCAAGCCATTCCAGGGATTCCAAAATGGCATCCACAGATTCTTTTGTGGATCTCGCAGCGTCTGTATCTTCTATCCTTAAAACAAATTTTCCCTTGTTTTTTCGGGCGTACAGCCAGTTAAAAAGAGCAGTTCTTGCACCGCCGATGTGCAGGTAACCCGTGGGGGAAGGGGGGAACCTTGTAATGATTGTATCCATTTGTTCTCCATAAAAGTAATATAGTGTAAAATCGAGCCCTTAACTACCACAAAACTTTGAATCGGGCAACAGGTTTAATTTCTTGACACTTTTTGGAAATTGGGGTAAATATGTTACCTTTATTATATTGGAATATAATAATTAAAAATTCAAATAAAATAATATATTTAGGAGAGATCAATGGCAGTACCAAAGCAAAAGAGTTCCAAGGCAAGGGGTAGAAAAAGAAGGACACATTACAAAACAAGTGCTCCCACTGTGGGTGTGTGCCCTGAATGCCAGGAACCTAAACTTCCCCATACGGCCTGCCCTGAATGCGGCGCCTATAAAGACAGAAATGTATCCACAATTGACGACGAAGAATAACAGCTAAAGGAGACATTTTAAGGCATGACAATTGAAACAAAAGTAAAAAAAGTGATTGCTGAAAAAATTCCTGATATTGATATAGATGATATTATTCCGGAAGCATCACTGATTGACGATCTAGGTGCTGATTCTCTTACAATAGTAGAGTTGATCATGTCAATGGAAGAAATGTTTGAAATTGAAATTGATGATGATGAAGCTGAGAAATTGATCACAGTTCAGGATGCCATTGATTTTATAAAATTAAAATTTTAAAAATTGGGGAAAAAATGAAAACAGGCAAACCAATTATTATTGGATGTGATCATGCTGCCTATGAACTCAAGGAAAAAATAAAAGTTTATCTCACGGACAAGGGATATCGACTCGAAGATGCAGGTACCAAAAGCCAGGCATCGGTTAATTACGTGGATTTTGGGAAAAAAGTAGCCAGAGCTGTCTCTATTGGTCAATATTCAAAAGGGATACTGCTTTGCGGCACAGGGCTTGGCATGTCCATGGTGGCGAATAGGTTTGTCAATGTAAGAGCCGCTCTTTGTTCTGATGTTTTCGGGGCAAAAATGAGCCGGCTTCACAATGATGCCAATATCCTGGTCCTTGGCGGCCGTGTCCTGGGAGATATTCTTGCGTTTGAGATTATTCAAACCTGGCTGGACACTATGTTTGAAGGTGGCCGGCATTTGGAACGAATTCAGACTATAGATAATTAAAAATATTATAAAAGAGCTTTAAAATGGAGTTAATCGGTAAAACAGATCCACAAATTGAAAAGATTATCCTGCAGGAGGCAGACCGGCAGGAATCAGAATTGAACCTGATTGCTTCTGAAAATATAGTCAGTCAGGCAGTAATGGCAGCCCAGGGATCTATCCTGACAAATAAATACGCTGAAGGATATCCTGCCAGAAGATATTATGGTGGTTGTGAATATGTGGACCAGGCAGAAGACCTTGCCATTGAGCGTGTCAAAAAATTGTTCAAGGTCGAATATGCAAATGTCCAGCCCCACTCGGGTTCAGGGGCCAATATGGCGGCTTATTTTGCTGTGCTTAATCCTGGAGACCGGATTCTTGCAATGGACCTTTCCCATGGTGGTCATCTGACCCACGGTGCCGGAGTCAGTTTTTCCGGCAAGCTCTATGATTTTGCCCATTATGGACTGTCGCCTGAAACCGAGAGAATTGACCTGAACCAGGTGGAATCGCTGGCAAAAAAGCACAAACCGAAATTGATTGTGGCAGGCGCCAGTGCTTATCCAAGAATTATTGATTTTAAAGGCTTTTCTCAAATTGCCAAATCTGTTAATGCCCTTTTTATGGTGGATATGGCTCACATTGCAGGACTTGTTGCAACGGGTGTTCATCCAAGTCCGGTAGGATTTGCTGATCTGATTACTTCCACAACCCATAAAACTCTCAGGGGTCCTCGCGGTGGCCTCATCCTGTCTTCGGAAAAATATGCAAAAGTTATCAATAGTCAGATATTTCCCGGTATCCAGGGTGGTCCTTTAATGCATGTTATTGCGGCAAAAGCAATCGCCTTTAAAGAAGCCCTTGACCAATCCTTTGCAGACTATCAGAAACAGGTGGTAAAAAATGCTGCTGCCCTTGCCGATGTAATGATGGAAAGGGGATATAAACTGATTTCAGGAGGAACTGATAATCACATGGTGCTGGTTGATTTCAGTTTAAAGGATATTTCGGGAAAAGCGGCTGAAGAAAGACTCGGCAGTGCCCGTATTACCGTGAATAAAAATACTGTTCCAAACGAAAAACGCGGGCCTTTTGTCACTAGTGGTATAAGGATAGGGCTTCCCCTTGTGACTTCCAGGGGTATGGGCGTAAAGGCCAGTAAAAGAATTGCAGGTTTTATCTGTGATGTACTGGATGACCAGGAAAATATTAAAATTACAGCTGAAAAAGTAAAAGACCTTTGTATGCAATATCCCTTGTATAAAGGAAAATAGATCCATGAATGAACATTTGTCAAACAGGCCCTCATGGCATGAATATTTCATGGGAATCTGTGATCTTGTTGCCACCCGCGCAACCTGCACCAGAAGAAAAGTAGGAGCAGTTCTGGTAAAGGGGAAAAGGATTCTTTGCACAGGTTATAATGGTGCCCCTGCAAAAGTTCCTCATTGCATTGAGGTCGGATGTCTGAGGGTACAATTGAATGTGCCTTCCGGTGAAAAACATGAATTGTGTCGGGGTGTACATGCTGAACAAAATGCTATTATTCAGGCAGCCTATCACGGAATTCAGGTTAATGGATCAGTTCTTTATTGTACTAACCAGCCTTGCTCTATTTGTTCAAAAATGATTATCAACGCCGGGATTAAAACGGTATATTATAAAGATGGATATAATGATTCCTTGACTTTGGATATGTTTGAAAAGGCTAAAGTAGAACTCATTCGGCTTGAGACTTAAAAAAGGAAAGGCACTCACATGGAATGCCCATTTTGCGGAAAACCAAACACAAGAGTTATTGATTCGCGTCCGGGCAAGATGGAGTTTGAAGTTCGTCGGCGCAGAGAATGCCAGGAATGTACCCAGAGGTTTACAACTTATGAACGGTTCGTAAAAGTACCTGTTATTATTGTAAAAAAAGACGGGAGAAGGGAAGATTTCAACCGGGAAAAAGTTATGACCGGTATTAAAAAAGCCTGTGAAAAAAGAGCCATCAGCATTAATCGGATTGAAGAAACAGTGGATGCCATTGAGCAGGATTTAAGGGAAACCAATGAACGGGAACTGCCTTCAAAAATTGTTGGGGAAAAAATTATTACAGCCTTAAAACAAATCGATGATGTGGCCTATGTCCGATTTGCATCTGTTTACAGGGAATTTAAGGATGTAGCTGATTTTATACAGGAGCTTAAGGCGCTGGCCCCCAAAGAATGCCTGCCCCTTGAATTTGATGGAATCTTGGATAAGGCCGATGACAGATCATGAATACATGCAACAGGCGTTATCCCTTGCAAGAATAGCACAGGGATTTACATCCCCTAACCCTTGTGTAGGTGCGGTTGTTGTAAAGAATGGAAAGGTTGTCGGGAAAGGATTTCATCAAGCTGCCGGGTTACCGCATGCTGAAGTAGAGGCTCTGGATCATGCCGGTTCCAAGGCAGTGGATGCAACCCTCTATGTAACCCTTGAGCCTTGTAACCATTTTGGAAAAACCCCGCCTTGTACCCATAAAATAATTAAATCCAAAATTAAAAAAGTTGTGGTGGGATGCCTTGACCCCAATCCTGATGTATGCGGCAGTGGTATAACCTATCTTAAAGAAAATGGCGTAAAGGTTGTTTCAGGCATTCTTGAAAAAGAGTCCAAACTCCTGATTGAAGCTTTTTTATGGTATACTCAACATAATAAAAAACCCTTTGTTATTTTGAAGTGTGCTTCCACTTTGGATGGGAGGATTGCAACATCCACAGGAGATTCAAAATGGATCACCAATGAAAAATCAAGGAATCATGTTCATGAGATCCGAAATGAAGTGGATGCCATTTTAGTAGGATCAGGAACCCTGCATGCCGACAATCCCTCCCTCACATCAAGAATTAAAGGAGTTAAGACAAAAGATCCCATAAGGATAGTTCTGGATACCCATTTAAGTATTAAAGAAGATGCAAACCTTGTTATCCAGGACTCTAAAGCTAAAACCATTATTGTTACAGGCCCCGACGTTTCCAAAGAAAAAAAAGCCCGGTTTGAAAAAAAGGGGGTTCAAATACTTGAAATTGCGTTAAAAGATCATAGACTTGATTTAAATGAACTGATGATTAAGTTAGGGCAGATGTCAATTTTAAGCCTTTTGGTAGAAGGCGGAAGCAGGGTGGCAGGATCGGCGCTAAAGGCAGGGATAGTAAACAAGGTCCTGCTTTTTTTTGCACCTAAATTGTTAGGCGGCAGTGATGGTACTCCGATATTTAAAGGCAAAGGACCTTTATTAATAAAAGATGCCTTTAGACTAAAACAGGTCAGTCTTACTCAGTTTGATGATGACATTCTTGTTAAGGGATATCTGAAATAAGAGACGATTAACCAGGGTTAATAAATGTTTACAGGAATTATTGAAAGTTTCGGAACTATTAAACGGATTGAGTCCAAGGGTGAAGGTAAAGTGCTTCACATTGGGTGTGACCTGGATTTGTCTGAATCAAAAATTGGAGATTCCATTGCTGTAAACGGTGCATGCCTTACTGCTGTCAGCCTTGAGAAAAATATTTTTAAAGTGGACATGGCGCCTGAAACTGTTGAACGAACTACTTTTAAAAGGTTAAGGCCGGGTTCACGGGTCAATATTGAAAGGGCTCTAAAATTGTCAGATAGGGTCGATGGACATCTGGTTTCAGGACATATTGATGGGACTGGAATCATTGCTTCAATAAAAAGAAATAGCAATGCAGTTAATATTAAAGTTAATGTTCCTTTAAAACTTGGCGCAGAAATGATTGAGAAAGGTTCTGTTGCTATTGAAGGAGTCAGCCTGACCATCAACAAGTGTTCTGATAAGGATTTTGACGTAAGTATTATTCCTCACACTGCAGATATTACTACCATTGGTTTAAAAAGAGTCGGTGATGAGGTCAATATAGAAACCGATATGATCGGGAAATATGTAAAAAAGATTTTAATGGGAAGTTTCTCAAAAAATGATGCTTTGCCAAAAGGGCAGAAAGGTATCAGTATTGGACTTCTCGCCAGGAATGGATTTTTATAAACCTAAGGATTTAAATATGCCGCATTTAACAATTGAACAGGCTTTAGAAGATATTAAAAATGGTAAAATGGTTATTCTTGTGGATGATGAAGATCGTGAAAATGAAGGCGATCTGACCATGGCAGCACAGGCTGTAACCCCGGAAGCCATCAATTTCATGGCGAAATATGGAAGGGGACTGATTTGTCTCTCCCTTGATAACAGCATTGCCGACCGTCTGGATTTACCCATGATGGTGGACAATAACACTTCACAATATGGAACAGGATTTACCGTGTCCATTGAAGCAAAAAAAGGAGTTACCACAGGTATTTCCGCAGCTGACAGGGCAACAACCATCCTCACTGCGGTTGCAGATGATACTACCCCTGATGATATTGCCAGGCCCGGCCATATTTTTCCTTTGCGGGCCCGAGATGGCGGTGTCATGGTAAGGATAGGACAGACAGAAGGCTCTGTTGATCTGGCACGACTTTCAGGGATGAAACCTGCAGGTGTGATTTGTGAAATCATGGATGATGACGGTACCATGGCAAGAATGCCCTCCCTTGAAATATTTGCAAAAAAACATGGTATCGGTATCTGTACCGTTGCTGAACTTGTAAAATACAGGCTTAAAACGGAAAGCTTTGTCACAAGAGCGGCCCAGACAATTATACCCACAAGAGTTGGTGGTGAGTTTTCTATCATTGCCTATGAAAATGATATGGATAATTTGACCCATATTGCCCTTGTAAAAGGAGAAATTGATCCCGAAAAATCAATCCTGGTAAGGGTTCATTCAGAATGTATGACCGGTGATATTTTTTCTTCCCTTCGCTGCGACTGCCAGGATCAGCTCCATAGTGCCATGGCTATGATGGAACAAGAGGGCAGTGGGGTTCTTTTATACCTTCGCCAGGAAGGTCGCGGTATTGGCCTTGTAAATAAGCTAAAAGCCTATGAATATCAGCGCCAGGGAATGGATACTGTTGAAGCCAATGAGAAACTCGGGTTTAAGGCAGACATGAGAGATTATGGTGTGGGAGCTCAGATACTGGTTGACCTGGGTGTTAAAAAAATGCGGCTTTTGACCAACAATCCTAAAAAAATGATCGGCCTTGAGGGATATGGACTAAGTGTTGTTGAACAGGTCCCCATTGAAGTTGAAGCTAATTGTCATAACCAGGGATACCTTAAGTGCAAGCAGGCTAAGATGGGTCATTTGCTCAACATATAAATAAAAGGAATTAATTTTAATCATTATTATAATCATGAGGATGTAAAAATGCCAAAAATTATAGAAGCAGGGTTACAGGCCCAGGGGAAGAAATTTGGAATCATTGTCTCCCGTTTTAATGATTTTATAACTGCTAAACTGGTAGATGGAGCTCTTGATGGACTGATAAGGAGTGGAGCGGAAGATAAGGACATAACTATTTTAAAAGTTCCAGGCGCTTTTGAAATTCCCTTGGCCGCAAAGAAAATGCTGAACCATGGAACCTATGATGCCATTATATGTATAGGGGCTGTTATTCGTGGAGCCACAAGTCATTATGATTATGTGTGTGCAGAAGTATCCAAGGGTATTGCATCTGTCAGTCTTGAGGCCGACATTCCTGTGATGTTTGGAATTCTTACAACGGAAACCATAGAGCAGGCCATTGAAAGGGCAGGAACCAAGGCCGGGAATAAAGGTTTTGATGTGGCCCTGGGCGCTGTTGAAATGGCAAATCTTTCCGAAAGTCTTAAAAAAGGTTAAATAATATTATGGGTGACCGCAGGCAGGCGAGAGAACTTGCACTTCAGGCTCTTTTTTTCTTTGATATTGAGAAATCTGATCCAGAACAAAGTTTGGAATTATTTTGTGAGGAAAATGAAGAAAAGCTTATTGAGGCTGTAAAACCATTTTTTCTGGATCTGGTTAAAGGGGTTTTGGAAAATAGTTCTCAGATAGATGCATTGTTAAATAAATATTCAAAAAACTGGAAAATTTCCAGAATGCCTGTGGTGGACAGAAATATCATGCGGGTGGCAATATTTGAATTTTTAAAATGCCCTGATATACCTACCAGTGTCACCATAAATGAAGCGGTTGAAATTGGTAAAAATTATGGAACAAGGGATTCCGGGGCGTTTATCAACGGTGTGTTGGATCGTATTAGATCCCTTGAAGGTTTTAAATAGGAGATTATTTTGATTATAAAGAAACTTGAGGTTGGTCCGATTATGGCCAATTGTTTTATTTTAGGTTGTGAATCAACAAAAGAAGCTGTTGTTATTGATCCGGGAGATGATTCAGACCGAATCCTGATGGAGCTGGCTAAATCTGAATTAAATGTAAAATACCTGATTAACACCCACGGTCATTTTGACCATGTGGGTGCCAATAAAAGAATGAAAGAAGTAACAGGGGCAAAGCTTGCTATTCATCCCGAGGATGAACCCATGTTCAAAGAACTTTCACATTCTGCATCAATGTTTGGACTAACGGCCCAGAATTCACCTCCGGCAGATATTTTATTAAAACATGGGGATGAAATAAGTTTTGGTGAGATTAATTTAAAGGTGATCCACACGCCCGGTCATTCAAAAGGAGGCATTTGCCTTTATACCAAAGGCCACCTTTTTTCCGGAGATACATTGTTTGCAGGATCCATCGGAAGGACGGATCTTCCAGGGGGTGATTATGATACTTTGATTTCAAGTATAAAGAATAACTTGTTATCCCTGGATGATAAAACAATTGTATATACGGGTCATGGCCCGGAAACAACATTAGGTGATGAAAGGAGAAGCAATCCTTTCTTGAGATGAATGACCTTTTGATGGATGGATTGTTAAAACAGCTGCCCTTTGTAAAAGTGGTTCATCAGGAAACTATTGAACTTGATCGATCATTTGAGCAGGTGGCTGCATCATTTGCCAATGAGTTACTATTAAATGTTATGGGGAAAAAAAGAATTATGAAAAAGAACATCACCCTTATTGCCATCTTAATTGCATTGTTTTTTATGCCCCAGAATGGTCTGGCCCAACCCAAAATTTTGATTGATATGCCTGTATTTAACTTTGAATTAATTCCAGAGGGAGTTTCCATTGCCCATGAATTTAAAATTAAAAATATTGGGGATACACTTTTGCATATTAATGATGTCCTGCCTCCCTGAGGGTGCGACAAGCACTCCTTTGACAGGCAAATTCCTCCGGGTGGGGAAGGTAAAATCAAGCTTAGTTTTAAAACTGATGGGTATGGCGGAAAGACCATGAAAAAAGTGATTCAGGTCAAGACCGATGATCCCGGGAAAAAAAAATTCCATCTGGTTGTCACAGGGCCTGTTGAAAAAATTGTGGATATTCTCCCTGGATCTGTTTTTCTTAAAGGTGTTCCAGGTGATACTTTAGAGACGGTAGTCAATATAATTCCTGTTGAAAAGTATTCGTTTTCAATACTGGGAATGGAGCAAAAGGGTAATACGGGAATTCATCTTAAGCTTATTGAATCAAAAGCGGGTAAGAAATCCTGGCAGGTCAAGATCAAATGCACATCAGACAAGGCGCAGAATCTGTATGATATAGTGACCCTTAAAACAGACAGCCTGTACAAACCAAAATTGATCATAAGAGTACATGCCATTTTTATTGAAAAAAAGGCACTGAAATCCTAATTTGAACATTTTTTTAAGAAAATTTATATATGGATATTTTAAAAATAAAAGCAGTTGTGTTTGACTGTGACGGTGTAATGTTTGACACAGCCCTGGCCAACAGGAAATATTATGATGAAGTACTCCAGATATTTGGAAAGCCACGGCTTAATGAAGAACAGTTTATTAATATTCATATGATGACTATAAGAGGTGCCATTGAGTATCTTTTCCCGGAAATGGATGACCTTTCAAGTGTATATGACAATCTTAAAAATATTGGATATAAAAAATTCATTAAATTCATGAGCATGGAAAAAGGGCTCAAAGAGCTTCTTATAAAGCTCAAAGACAAGGGATATATCAGAGGGATCGCTACCAACCGGACTAATACCATGGAAAAGGTATTGGAAGACTATGGTCTGGAAGACTATTTCGAAGTAGTAGTTACGGCTGCAAAAGTTAAAAAACCAAAACCTGATCCTGAACAATTGCTGTTAATAATGGAAAAATTTGAATTGAAACCGGATGAGATTTTTTTTATCGGGGATTCTGATTATGACCAGCAGGCAGCAGTTCGTGCTAAGGTAAGATTTGCTGCATTTAAAAACCCAGATCTTAAAGCAGAGTTTTACCTAGAATCAATGGATGATATTGCTGAAATTTTCCAGATAAATCAATAAAATTCTTGACAAATTTGTCAATCATCAATACATCTTACAAGATTTTTTAAGTTGGAATTTTAGATAAATGTTTTGGTAAACATTTATTAAGGCGGTTAAACATAAATAAGGAGAATGAAGTATATGTCTAAATTAGTAGCACCTCATGGTGGAAAAGGACTTGTAATTTGCAAGCTTGAAGGCGCAGAACTTGAAGCAGAACAGAAAAAAGCCGCAGGGCTTGCCAAGATTGAAATTTCTTCCCAGGTTAAAGGCGACTTGATCATGCTCGGTATCGGCGGTTTCAGTCCGCTTAATGGTTTCATGACCAAAGCTGACTGGAAAGGGGTTTGCGCGGATTTCCTTCTTGCTGACGGTACGTTCTGGCCAGTGCCTGTTATGCTGGATGCTGCCAAAGAAGTAGCAGCAGAGATTAACATCGGTGACGAAGTTGCCCTTGAAAGAAATGGTGAAATTTATGCCACCATGAAAATCGAAGATAAATTTGAAGTGACCGAAGACGAGAAAAAATGGGAATGCGAAAAAGTTTATAAAGGTCATGGCGAAGAATCAGCAGATGATGTGTTCTGGAAAATTGCCATGGAAGATCACCCAGGTGTTCAGATGGTTATGGCCAGAAAAGAAATTTGTCTTGCAGGCCCTGTAAAAGTTCTTTCAGAAGGTGAATTTCCTGAAAAATTCAAAGGTGTTTATCTTACACCCACTGAAACCCGTGCCATCTTTGATGAAAGAGGCTGGGCCAATGTTGCTTCCATGCAGCTTAGAAACCCCATGCACAGATCCCATGAGCATCTTTGCAAAATAGCTCTTGACGTATGTGATGGCGTTTTGATCCATTCTCTTATCGGTAACTTGAAACCAGGCGATATCCCGGCAGATGTTCGTATTGAATGTATTGACACTCTGATTAAGGGTTTCTTTGTTCCTGAACATGTTGTCAATGGCGGATATCCCCTTGACATGAGATATGCAGGTCCAAGAGAAGGTCTTCTCCATGCCACTTTCCGTCAGAACTACGGGGTTAACAGAATGATCATTGGTCGTGACCATGCCGGTGTTGGTGATTTCTATACTCTTTTTGAAGCACAGGAAATTTTTGATATCATCCCTGCACCTGAAGGCGAAGGCAAAGCGCTTCTCTGCGAAGCTTTGAAAATCGACTGGACTTTTTACTGCCACAAATGTGACGGCATGGCTTCCATGAGAACCTGTCCACATGGCAAAGATGACAGGGTTATTCTTTCCGGAACCAAACTGCGCCACGCACTTTCCAACAACGAAGAAGTTGTGGATCATTTTGGCCGAGAAGAAGTTCTGGTTATCTTAAGAAAATACTATGCATCCCTGACTGAAAAAGTTGAAGTAAAACTCCAGAGTCATGCAGAAGGAAGCAAAATGTAATTTAAGTCTTTTTAAAGACCATTATATTTTTCGAGTATAAAATTAAGCGGGCTGTGTTTTGATGCAAAGACAGCCCGCTTTTTTATGGTCAATTCAGCATTGATTAATTTCTTTTATAAAAACCTATAGCAGTACCTACAATAGAGTTTCTAAAAATATGATAGATTAAGATCGCCTTTGAGCAACATCGATGATGTTGGTATCAAGAACTTTTAATCACGCATGATAGAAAGTGGTACGCTAGTATCGGAACATATTTATGAGATTTGCTATAATCCAGGGAATAACCAGGTTTTTTTCAGGACAAAAAAAAGGCAGGATGAATTTTCATCCTGCCTTTTAAAGTTAAAGTTAAAGTTAAATTAAGATTAGATTATTTCTTTTTTGTTTTCCTTCCAATTCCTGCAATTCCCAAAAGACCGATTCCAAAAAGGATCATGGTGGCGGGTTCTGGAACAGGTGAACTCACATTGAATGCTGTGATATGGCTGACTTTACCGATATTGATGTCTTTCTCGTCCGCACCAAAATTTTCTAAATCGATTACAGCCCATGACAGATCATCCAGGTTGCTGAACAGGAAATTTGTATAGTTGATTTTTACATTTCCCGTCTTGATCATATAGTATTCTGGAGAATTCTTCAATTGACTCGCATATTCGGTCCCAGTCGCAGGATCAGTATCAGTCAGGGTCCAGTCAAAGTCAATGTCAATTTTATAACTAAAGGTCACATCAAAACCAAGTACTTTTTTTACCCAGGCTGTTTCTGTGTCAGGCTTGCTGTCTGAAAGGTCTGCCTTGTAAAGCAGCTTATCAACACTTCCCACATCAGTTGTACCGTTTATGGTTAACGAAAAAGCCTGCAGGGTAAAACAAAGGCTGATGACAAGACAGGTGACAAGACAGGTGATGGCAAGGCAGGTTCTTTTATATAATTGATTTTTCATTTAAGTTTACTCCATTTTAAATAAAGCGTGATTGCTGTTGTATAAAGTTTAAATTATTATAGAGCAATATTGATGCCATGCTTTAATATCTGGCCCTTAATAAAAGGAAAAACCTTGTTTAAGCCGCTATTCCTGACTAAAACAGGTTACAGCCTTGGTGTAAATTATAAATTTTATTATTGTTGTGAAAAGATCCGGTAAAGAATTACACAGATTATGGGTAAAAATTTACATAAATTATAGGTAAATTATTTTTGTCACGGTTTTTTTATTCCCGGTTCAATTTAAGAATCAAGTCATACACTTTTTTTTTTGACAATTTGAATTCGCCTGAAATCTGTCTGGCTAAATCTGAAGTTCCAAGATCCGTGGTTGCAAGCCTTTTGCAGACGATATTTTCAAGTTGCCCTTTATCAATGGGTTTTTCTTCCAATTGACCTTGAACAAATAGAGAACATTCTCCTTTAATGACTTCTTTTTCTTCAAGCGCTTTAAGGATCTCAGACAGGCTGCCCCGGATATACTCTTCGTGGAGTTTGGTGATCTCCCTTGCAAGGCAGGCGTTTCGATCTCCAAGAATTTTAAGTATATTTTCAATAAGGAGTTTAATCCGCCTTGGAGATTCATAAATGATGAGGGTTGCACTTTGATTTACTATCGCTTCAAGTGCCTGGTTTTGCTTTTGCTGTTTTTTAGGTAAAAACCCCAGGAATAGAAAAGAATCGGTTGGAAGCCCTGATACGCTTAATCCTGCAATGGCAGCACTGCATCCTGGAATGGGAATGATGGACAGGTTTTCTTTGGCAACTGCTGCGACAAGTTTATATCCTGGATCTGAAATAGATGGTGTGCCGGCATCAGAGATCAGGGCAATATCAAGGCCTTTTTTTAACTGGGCAATGAACTGGGGTGTTCTATTTATTTCATTGTGCTCATGGCAGGATACAAGTTTTGTATCGATCCCATAATGGGAAAGCAGTTTTCTAGAGTGCCGGGTATCTTCTGCTGCTATAAGATCTACCTGTTTTAAGCGCTTTACGGCCCTGAATGTGATGTCTTCGAGGTTCCCCACAGGTGTTGCAACAATATACAGGGTGCCAACGGAATTTGGGGTATCTATTTCAACGACCATTGTTAATAACCCGTTTAATATTTTTGGAAAGCATTCTTAATTAAATGAATGTCAAAGCTGCCATTTTTTTCTATAACTTCAATCACATCAAATCTCATCCTGGAATTGAATAGCTTTTTTTCTTTTAGATAAAAAGAGGCACCCAGGATAATTTTTTTTTGTTTTGAATAAGTGATTGATTCTTTTGGCAGCCCTTTTTTAAGGCTGCGTCTTGTTTTAACTTCAATAAAACACAGGCAGTCTCTGTCTTTGGCAATAATGTCTATTTCAGCTATTTTCGTTCTATAATTGGTCTCAAGAATGGTAAACCCGCGAGTTTGTATAAAGGATAGGGCTGCTTTTTCACCGCGATGTCCCAGGTTTTTTCGATCATCTGTCATTTATCATCTCTCTTACCCCTTTAAAAGTACTCCTGTGAACAGGGCAGGGACCGTGTTTTAATATGGCTTCCCTGTGGGCTTTGGTGGGATAACCTTTGTGCTGGATAAAATTGTAGTGGGGATATTTTTCATGAAGTTTCGTCATTATGGCATCTCTTGTGACCTTTGCAATAATAGAGGCGGCAGCAATGGAAATGCTTCTGGAATCTCCTTTGATTAAAGCTGCCTGGTCAATGTCCATGTCTATGGGAAATTTGCCGTCAATAAGAAGAAAATCCGGCACAGGGAAATCAGGTGGGATTGAAAGATTTTCAACGGCCCGTTTCATGGAGAGCAGGGATGCCTGAAGAATGTTAATTTGATCTATCTCATTGTGTGAGGCAATACCTGTAGCAACCGCAATTGCCTTTTCCCTGATAACAGGAAAGAGATCATTTCTTTTCTTTTCCGACAGCTTCTTGGAGTCATTAACCCCGGTACAGACAAAATCCCGGGGCAGGATCACGGCAGCAGAGACGACAGGACCGGCAAGGGGTCCCCTGCCGGCCTCATCAACACCTGCTATTATTTTATACCCGCGGGTTCTTGCCTTGTGTTCAAACTGCCACATCAGCAAACCCGATAAGGGATTTTTATGCAAACCGTTTTTCTTTAATCCTTGCAGCTTTTCCTCTAAGATTTCTAAGATAATAGAGTTTGGATCTTCTAACTCTTCCTTTTGTTACCACTTCAATTCTATCAAGGGCAGGGGAAAAAAGCGGAAATATTCTTTCAACGCCAATACCGCCGGAAATTTTTCTTACCGTAAAACGGGCACTTGCATATCCTTTGGTTTTTTTAATTACCACACCCTGGAATATCTGAATACGCTCTTTTTCACCCTCTTTGATTTTTACATGTACTTTTACAGTATCACCTGAATCAAATGCAGGGATATCAAGACGTAATTGTTCTCTTTCCAGTTTTTCAATTATATTACTCATGTTTCCTCCTAATAGTCTTTCCTTTTGGCAAAGGGCCTTATCTGCCATTTATAATTCTGTCTAAATAAATTGATGCAGCAGACCTGACAGAAAGGTGATTGTAATCAGTATTCCCAAAAATCGGGTCTAAAGTAAAATCACAAATATCAATCAATTCATCTGCCAGTCCCCATGCCGTTCCAAAAATAATGACATGGGAAGCTTTATTATCAAGTTTTTGCTTTAACACTTCTATTGTTATTGAACCGGTTGTCTTTTTTGCACTCGTGGCAATGGTCACCACCGGTTCTTTTCTTTCCTGTTCAATTGAGGAGACTGCATCCTCAAATGTCTTGCTTACCTGAATGAGTTCCAGGGCTTTTTTTCTGAACGGATTCAGTTTTCCGCCAACTCCTTTTGTCCAGTGCTCAATAACCTTACTGGCCAGTATCGCCTGGTCTTCATAAGGGGTTATAACATAAAACCCTCTTACACCAAAGGTGATGGATGCCCTTGCAATATCATGCAGATCTATGGTTGTCAGGGCTGATCCAATGGGTTGATTTTTCTTGTTTATCACAGGAAAATGGATTAATGCCACGTAAAGATTATTCTCTAGCAAGGCTTTCCAACTCCTGACTCCATTGCCTTAATATTGCTTTTTCTTCAGCATTTGGTTTGTTTTTTTTAAAAAGATCCGGTCGTTTCAAAAATGTCCGTTGAAGAGATGATTTTTTCCTCCATAAGCTTATCTTTTCATGATCCCCGGATAATAGTACCTCGGGAACGTTCAGGCCTTCAAATTCTTCCGGTCTTGTATATTGTGCATACTCAAGTCGATCATCTGTAAATGAATCTGACCGGCAGGATTCACAACTTCCCAATACCCCCGGAATTAACCTGGCAACTGAATCGATGATGACCATGGATGCAAGCTCTCCACCCGTCATAACATAATCCCCGATTGAGATCTCTTCATCAACAAGCGAGGTATATATTCGTTCATCAATCCCTTCATATCTTCCACACACAAAAATAAGCCCCTCATTTTTACAGGATAGTTCAAATGCCTTTTCCTGGTTGAACCTTGTCCCCTGTGGGCTCATCAGTACAACCTTAGATCCGGGATCATTTTTTTTTGCCTGTAAAATAGCAGCCATTAAGGATTCAGGCTTCATTATCATTCCGCTTCCACCACCATAGGGCCTGTCATCAACCGTGTTATGGCGATCTGTTGAGAAATCTCTGATATTAATACAATGCCCTCTTATCAGACCTTTCTCAATACCCCTTGAAATCATACCATGCTCAAAAAAAGAGCTGATGAATTCCGGAAAAAGGGTCAGTACACTAAAGTCCATTAGTAATCCTCTGGCAGCTTTGTCTGAAGAATATTTTTCTCAAGATCAACGGATTCAACAAAGTGTTTATGCATTGGAACCAGAGTTTCCTGGTCTTTATCAGTTACAACCAGAACGTCATTTGCTCCGGTTGGGAAGATATCGGTTATCCTGCCGATAAACCCTTTTTTATGATCAATCACACCAAGGCCCAGAAGGTCTTGCCAATACCAGGTGTCCTCTTCCGGTTCAGGTAATTGATTTCGATTAATGAAAATCTCTTTGCCTATGAGATCTTCGGCAAGGTTTCGAGTGTCAATCCCTTTAAGGGAGAGTATGATCCCTTTTTTATAGGATAAGGCCTTAATGATAGTAAACCTTTCTCCATCTTCCTCTTCTGATTTTAAAAGAACTATTATGCCCGGACAAAAGGTATTAACCGACTCTGCAAAGGACCAGACCTTAAGATTACCATTAAGTCCATGAACTCCGGTTACCTTGCCTATAGTAAACGAAGTGGTTTTGTTCATCATCTATTCAATAATTTCTAGAACAGTACGTTTTTTAAATTTGGTTGATGCCGCACTTAAAATTGTTCGCATGGCCCTTGCCGATCTTCCCTGCTTACCGATTACTTTGCCCAGATCCTCTTTTGCCACCTTAAGTTCTAAAACAGAAGTCTGATCTCCGCTAACCTCTGATACTTGAACTTGATCAGGGCTGTCTACCAGTGCTTTTGCAATGTATTCTATCAGCTCTTTCATAAACAGATCTCCTAAAATTTAGGTCTTGCAAATACTTAAGGCTGCCTTTAAAGCATATAATGCTTAAGCGTTGCTGACACCCTGCTGTTTTAATATACTCTGTACAGTAGGTGACGGCTTGGCACCTTCGCCTAACCAATATTTTACTCTGTCTTCTTTCAGTGTAATCGCAACGGGCTCAACCATTGGGTTGTAGGTACCTAAGAGCTCTAAAAATCTGCCATCTCTTGGTTTCTCAATGTCAGCAGCTACTATTCGGTAAAAAGGTTTCTTTTTTGTTCCTTTTCTGGTCAATCTGATTCTTACGGCCATATTCTTTTTTTTCTCCTTAAAATGGCAGCATATTTTTTAATGATTTCATGCCGCCTTTATTAAACTTCTTTATCATTTTCATAGACTGGGAATAGCTTTTTAAAAGTTTATTAACATCTTGAACCCTGGTTCCGCTTCCATTAGCGATTCTTTTTTTTCTTGACCCCTTGATAATGGCATGAACACGCCTTTCCTCAGGTGTCATTGAATTTATAATTGCTTCAATTCTGGCAAATTCCCTGTCATCTATACTTAAGCCTTTAAGCTGCTTCTTGTTTATCCCCGGCAACATTCCTATGAGATCTTTTATTGACCCCATTTTCCTGACTGATTTCATCTGGTTCTTGAAATCTTCCAGGGTAAAGGCATTTTTTCTTAGTTTTTTTTCAAGCGCTTTGGCCTCTTTCTGGTCGACCGCTTCCTGTGCCTTTTCAATAAATGAAAGTGCATCTCCCATCCCCAGGATTCTGGAGGCCATCCTGTCGGGATGAAAAGCTTCAAGCGCCGTTGATTTTTCACCCACACCGATGAATTTTAACGGCTTGCCTGTAACTGCTTTTATGGACAGGGCTGCACCACCGCGAGCATCACCATCCATTTTGGTCAGTACAACACCTGTAAGATCAAGAGCTTTGTCAAATGATCCTGCAATATTCACGGCATCCTGGCCCGTCATGGCATCTGCCACAAGAAGGATTTCGGATGGATTTATTCCTTTCTTGATCCCTTTTAATTCAGCCATTAATTCTTCATCAAGATGCAGCCTTCCTGCGGTATCGATTAACAGGGTATCGCACCCTAGTCCCCGTGCCGCCAATTGTGCATCCTGACAAATTTTTAAAGGTTTCATATCAGTTGTGGATTGGAATACCGGAATATCCAGCTGTTTCCCAATTTTTTTCAACTGATCAATTGCCGCAGGCCTGTAAACATCCACTGGTACCAGAAACGGTTTTTTACCCTCGTTCCTGAGGTAGAGGGCAAGTTTTCCTGCTGTCGTGGTTTTACCGGAACCCTGCAGGCCAATAAGCATAACAGAACCCAGAGACTTTCCATCAAGATTCAACCCCTGATGCTCAGACCCCATCATTCTGGTAAATTCATCGTTGACAATTTTTATGACCTGCTGACCAGGTGTAAGACTTTGCATTACTTCCTGGCCTAAAGCCCTGCCCTTTATATCTGAAATAACAGATTTTGCAACCTTATAATTGACATCGGCCTCAAGCAGTGCCATCCTTACCTGCTTAAGACCATCATCGATGTTCTTTTCATTCAGGGTGCCATGACCTTTTAGCTTTTTAAAGACCGAATCAAGCCTGTCGCTCAAATTTTCAAACATAAAGAGACCAACCTCAAAATATCAAATCAAATCATTGAAATTAGTATATATTCCGTGATATGTCAAGAAAATATTAACTTTAGGGTGATAAAAATATATGGAAAATATACTGAATTTTACAAGGAAAGATCTTGCGAACTGGCTTGACAACAACGGTATCCGCCCGTTCAGGGCAGGACAGATATTCAAATGGCTTTACATCCGGCAGGCAGATGAGTTTGAACAGATGACGGATCTTTCAAAGGAGCTGCGCCTCAAGTTGGAAGACAATTTTCATATCAAACGTTTAATTGTTGAAGAAAAATTGGTGTCTGTTGATAAAACTGAAAAATTTTTATTAAGACTTTCAGATGGGAACCATATTGAATCGGTTTTGATTCCACAAAAAGATCATTTCACCCTTTGTGTTTCCTCACAGGTTGGATGCGTTCAAAATTGTCAATTTTGTTTAACTGCTAAAGGGGGACTTATAAGAAATTTAGAGATTTCTGAAATAATTGCCCAGATCAGGGATGCAAGGTATTATCTTATTCAAAAAGATCTTGATCCCAAAAAACTTTCCAATATTGTGTTCATGGGTATGGGAGAGCCCCTTGCCAATTATAAAAACCTTATAAAAGCATTAGAGATTATCATGGATAGTGATTATGGACTCAAATTTTCATCTAAAAGGGTAACTGTATCTACCTGTGGTCTGGTCCCGAAAATAACACAATTGGGGCTTGATACTGATGTGAATCTGGCAATTTCTTTAAATGCAACTTCAGATGAGATGAGATCGAGCTTGATGCCTATCAATAAAAAATATCCTATAAAAAAACTGCTGGAAGCCTGTCGAACTTTTACCATGAAACCAAGGAAGAAAATTACCTTTGAATATATTTTAATGAAAGGGATTAATGATACAAAAGAAGATGCACACAAACTTGCAAAACTTTTGGCTCCCATTAAAGCAAAGATTAATTTAATACCCTTTAATGAATATGACAAAAGTGAGTTTAAACGCCCGTCTCAAAAACAGGTTAGTGAGTTCTTACAAGTTTTACTTGACCAAAATTTCACGGCAATTACAAGAAAAAGCAAAGGGGAAGATATTTTAGCTGCATGCGGGCAGTTAAAAGCAAAATTGCATTAAATTTTTGCGAACTATACTTATACTGGGGAAAAACAATATTCAATCTCCATTAAGCCATGTTTAATTGAGATATTATATCATTAATTTTTTAAACTCTATAGATTTGACGGTTTTGACGCAAAGAATTGATTCAGTTTCCTTTGTCCTGGTTTTTATTTCTGTGTTTTCTCCCAGAGTGGATTTGGTATAACTTGCACATATCATGGCTGCGGTTTGAATATTTTTTTTTGTAGCACTTCCTATAAGAATAACATCAGGCCCAGGCATCCCGGCATGGTTAAATAACATATCCCTGTCTTTTTCAAAATAATTAAGCAGATGCCGGTTATCATTTTTTGAGCGGCCGGCAATAACTTTTGTTTTTGAGTCCAGCCTGAAATGTCTTCCGTGTTTTAAAAGATACAATTCCCTTTTGTTAAAATCAGTTTGGATATTCATAAGGTCTTTAAGTCTGTTAGAAAAAATTTTATCTGTTAAAAGACAACCACCCGCAGGAGAAGGGTATTCTTTTATTCCAAAATCATGCGCCATCTGCATCTGAATCTTTCTTGAGCGTCCTGAGATGTCCATAAGTTGTTCTCTATCCACCAAACCTGATTGCTCCACAAGAGTTTGGGGTAACAGCTTTGCGCACAAAGGCCTTAAAATCTGCCCGTCAAAACCGGAATTTTTTTCCACATACCGCAATGAATTTTTATTCTGGGATTTGGGTCTCTGGCCTAGTACTTCCCCTGAGAACAGAAAATGAAAGCTTTTTTCCTTGAGAATCTTGCCGGCATTTGAGAACATCAATGCATGGCAGTCCATACAGGGGTTCATGTTTTTCCCAAACCCGGCCTTGGGTTTTTTCATCATTTCCATATAATCATCTGTGATATCAAGTGTAATCAGCGGGATACCCGTCATCTGAGAAGCTTTTCTGGCTGATTCAGATGAAAAAAAAGGAGTTTCAAAGCAAATCCAGGTTACGCAAATTCCCTGGTTTTTAAGCAACAGGGCTGACAAAATACTGTCCAGACCCCCGGAACATAGGCCCAGACCTTTAATCCGGTTTTTAGCCTGGTTTTTAGTCTGGCTTGAGGTTTCATCAATCTTCATATATAACCGTCTAATGAAATTAAGTGCGTTAAAAATAAAAACAATTCTTGAAGTATTAAGAGATAGGTATCCTGTTGTCAAGACCCAGCTTGAACATGAAACGCCTTTCCAACTGCTCATTGCAACTATTATGTCGGCCCAGTGCACAGATAATCAGGTGAATAAAGTATGCAAAATTTTATTTGAAAAATATCCTGATCCTGAAGGTTTGAGCCAGGCCCCATTAACCCAGATCAAACAAATCATATATTCCACGGGCTTTTATAATAATAAAGCTAAGAATATTAAAGCCTGTGCCCATGCAATTCTTAACAAACATCAGGCAAAAGTGCCTGAAGATATGGGCAGACTCATTAAATTACCCGGCGTGGGCAGAAAAACAGCCAACGTTGTTTTATCTGCTGCTTTTGGTCACAAGACAATTGTTGTGGATACTCACGTATTGAGAATTTCCAGAAGGCTTGGCCTGACAAAAAGTCATGATCCTGTAAAAATTGAATATGAGTTAATGGAGATCATCCCCAAAAGATCCTGGAATGATTTATCCTTGCAATTTATTTATTTCGGCAGGGAAATCTGTGATGCAAAAAAACCGCTCTGTGAAAATTGCCCATTGCTTAAGATCTGCCCAACAAAAGGGAAGGGGTAGAATTTTTTTAGAGCCTTCCTTTTTGGATGATGGCGACTAAAAGCCATATCCCCATGACTGCAGCGGCAATAAATCCTGCAATTCCGATTACAGACACGCCGAAAAGAATTGGTGGGACATTGGAATTGATGAGCATTGCCGACCCAAGTATTAATGCTGCGATAATAATTGAAAAAGCAATCCTGTTGCTTGTCTGATCCTGGGTGTTCAACATTTTATCAAATCCTTCAATTTTCATATTGAAAGATAGTTTTCCAGATTTAGTAAGCCGCATGATTTCAACGGCATCTGTCGGGAATATTTGAAATAATTTATAAGATTCCCTTGCAATCCCCATAAAGTCATTAACTATTTTTGAAGGACTGAATTTTCTGTATTTTGCAGCTGCCACATAGGGGATGGCATGGGAAAGGATATCAAAATCAGGATCAAGTTTTTTACCAAGCCCCTCTATGGATATAAAAGCTTTTATCATCAAAAAAAAATCCGGTGGAATTTTTAAATTATGGATTGCGCACAATTCAAGAAACTGGTTAACCATTCTGGCGGTTTTAATATCTTTTAATGATTTTAAAAGGTGAGTGGATACAAATAAGGACAGATCTTTTTCAAGCAGTTTTAAGTCCGGCTGATTTTCGTATTCAGAAAGCTCGCATAAAAGCCTTGCAGTAAGCTTGAAGTTGTCTGTGGTAATACTATGGATCAGATCTACGAATACTTCACGGGTTTGTTGATCAACAAAGCCTACCATACCGAAGTCAACGGGGCCGATACGGTTTTTCTCCAGTATAAAGATATTTCCCGGATGGGGATCAGCATGAAAAAAACCATGCTCAAATACCTGTTTCATATAGAAATCAGCTCCCCTCCTTGTGATCAGTTTCGTGTCAAGCCCGGCCAGTTTAATGGCATCCACATCATCTGCTTTGATTCCCCGGATATATTCCATGGATAGAACCCGAACGCTGGATTCGTCAAAATATACTTTTGGGATATGAATGGTTTTGTCGTCTTTAAATTGTTCGGCCATCCTCTCCATGTTTGATGCTTCAATTGAAAAGTCCAGTTCTTTAGCAAGGGTTTTGGCAAATTCTTCTACAATTTTAACGGGTTTGAAAAAAGCTACCTCCTCAATATTATTTTCCATGATGGAAGCTATATGAAGCATAATTTCAAGATCTGTTTCAATGATCTTTCGAATGCCTGGTCTTTGGATTTTTACAGCAATTTGAATATTGCTGTTTGTCCAGGCTTTGTGAACCTGTCCAATGGAAGCACTGGCAAAAGGGATTTTTTCTATTGATTTAAAAATTTCGTCATAGGGTCTGCCAAATTCAGATGCAATAATGGCTTTTACATTGTCAAATCCAAACGGCGGGACATGATCCTGCAGTTGTGCAAGTTCATTTAAAAGGGCGACCGGGATAAGATCGGGTCTGGAAGATAGAACCTGGCCCATCTTAATAAAGGTCGGCCCGAGTTCTTCAAATACCATTCTGATACGCTGGTTTTTGGAAAGTTTTTCAACTTTTTCGTGGCTTTTAACAAAAGGGATGAGCTCACGGCCTGATTCAATGTATCGATCAATATGCATTGCATCAATAATATTGCCAAAACCATACTTTAGAATAATGCCGATGATTTGCTGATATCGCCTCAGATTCCGATACCGTTTGCCTACCCTGCCAATATTTTTAATACTCAGCATAAAGGATTCCAGACTATTTAAGATAGCTCAGAAATTTTTTTTGTCAGATCATCGATCCTTTTGTTAAGGGATTTAATGTCTGATCTTGACGGCAGATCAAGTTTTAAAAGTGTTTTTTCTATTGTGGATTCAATTTTTTTATCAAAGCCCGTCTTTGCATCTTCATATTTTTGCTGGCATTCCCTTAGAAAATCTTTAGCTTCATCCTGGTTCATTTTGGATTTTTCAGCAAATTCTTTTGCCAGATCTTCAATTTCACTTTTTGATCTTAACGCCAGCCCAACACCTGTTAACAGGCCTTTTTTCAGATAATCAAACATGTTTCCTCCATCCAAAAAAAATAATTTATTTTGATCCAAAAGACAGGTCCAGAATATCCTCCACACTGGAGTCGCCTTCCATGATTGCGTCCATCTTACCATAGCTTGATGGAAGAAGGGTATTAATAAAAAATCTAGCAGATTCGATTTGACCTGCATAAAAGGCCGCATCTTTATTTTTTAAAGCCTTTGCCGCAACTGCTTCTCTATCCAGGCTCCCTGCTTTTTTGGCAAGCTTGGGCGCAGCAACAGATGCCCTCCACAGATGCATCCATGCAAAGGTGACATCCCCGGTGACATCCAGGAAGGGATGGGCAAAGGCATATGCGTTCAGCGCTTTTTCAGACCTGGCCCTCTGTCCGATTTCCCGGGCAAGGACTTCAAGTCTTGTTACAGCATGGCTGACCTTATCAACCAGTCCTTCAATACCTTTGACTTCTTTGGCCACTTCAATCGTCTCTCTCATTTTTCCGATAAAGTAGTTAAAGCTTTCGCCATTATTCATGGAAAGTTTTCTGCCGATAAGATCCATGGCCTGAATCCCATTGGTGCCTTCATAGATCATGGAAATCCTTGAATCTCTCATGAGCTGTTCAACAGGGAATTCACTGATATAGCCGTAACCGCCATAGACCTGTACACCATGGGAACAGACTTCCAGTGACCTGTCCGTGATATAGCCTTTAACCAGGGGCGTTAAAACTTCAATCAATGCACTGGTATCGGTTTTGAGTTGTTCGTCCTGGGTTGTGTGGACAATATCAGAGCATTTGCCATAATAATAGATCAAGGACCGCATCCCTTCTGTATAGACTTTCATATTCAAAAGCTGGCGTTTTACATCGGGATGCTGGATAATGGGAACACTTTTTGCCGACGGATCCTTTCCTGCCAGAAGATGTCTTCCCTGAATCCTGTTCCTGGCATAATCAAGGGCATACATATAAGAGGCAGATGCCACTGCAAACCCCTGCATTCCAATAAAGGCACGAGCTTCGTTCATCATTTGAAACATCTCGGGCATGCCTTTGTTTTCTTCACCCAGAAGAGTGCCGATACATTCCCCTTTTTCTCCAAGGGAAAGAGAGGCAGTAGCATTGCCGTGAATCCCCATTTTACGCTCTATACCTGTACATACGATATTATTAAAATCCCCTGTATCCCCGTTCTCGTTGACATGGTATTTAGGAACCAGGAACAGGGAAATCCCTTTAGTTCCCGCAGGCGCACCTTCAATTCTTGCCAGTACGGGGTGAATGATATTTTCGCACAGATCATGTTCTCCCCCGGAGATAAAAATTTTTGATCCCTGAATGGAATAGGTTCCATCTTTTTTTTTCTTTGCTAAGGTGGTAAGCGCTCCCACATCTGAACCTGCCTCAGATTCGGTCAAGAGCATGGTTCCTCCCCAAATGCCTGCAAACATCTTTTTCATATAAAGATTTTTCTGTTCATCATCACCAAAGGCTTCCACCAATTTTGCCGCACCGTGTGTCATGCCATAGTAGAGCATAAATGCGGAATTTGCTCCCACCATGTATTCAAGTGCGGCATATCCGATGAGCTTTGGCATTCCCTGACCACCTACTGCGGGATCATCACACATGGCCAGCCATTCACCTTCACAATATAATTTCCAGGCCCTTTTAAAAGATTCCGGAACCGTGACTTTCCCATCTGCAAGTTTGCATCCTATTTCATCTCCATCCTTAAAAGTGGGAAGGATCTCTTTGATAGCCAGGTTTCTTGCTTCAGAAATAATCAGGTCTATTGTTTTTTTATTGAATTCGTCAAACAGTCTATTTTCAACCATTCCAATTTGTTCATGCAGGACAAAATCGACATCCCGTCTGTCAGCTATAAGTTGCGTCATATAATTATTCCTCTTTTTATTATCATTTTCATCAGTTTTAAAAAAATTACAGTATTTTCCTAAGCAAAACAAACAGGGATGTCAACCTGTGAGTATAAAAAAAGTGATGAAAATGTATTTTGAAGCTTAAAAAGTGAATTATTGGGTTTACGAAGAATATTTGTTGTGATACAGGAGTAATATGTATATTAAATGCTGGGGCTCAAGAGGCTCGATACCTGTGTCCGGTGATCAATACTCCAGATATGGAGGAGATACTACCTGCATTGAAGTTATAGCTAAATCAGGCGAGACGATAATTATTGATGCAGGGACGGGTATACGTTGCCTGGGTAATTCCCTTATTGAAAGAAAGATAAGCCGATATTATCTCTTGTTTACCCATGCCCACTGGGATCATATCCAGGGGTTTGCTTTTTTCCGGCCGCTGCTTTCCAATAAAGCTAAGCTAATGATTCAGGATCGGGAATTTTTAGGTGTCTATACCAAGGCCCTCTTAAATAAAGTTATGGAAATGCCTTTTTTCCCCATCGGTTTAAAAGACTTGAAAGCAGATATAAAATTTGATCAAGCATTGACTGGTAAATTTAATATAGGGTCCCTGTCCATAGAAACCATTCCAACCAGTCATCCTGGTGGAGGCCTTGGGTATAAATTCATTGAAGACGGGAAATCTTTTGTGTTTCTAACGGATAATGAACTGGGCTTTGATCATCCTGGAGGAGTGGGTTTTGATGCCTATATGAAATTTTCACAAAATGTGGATCTTTTATTTCATGATGCAGAATATACCGATGATGAATACCAACAAAAGGGGAGTTGGGGGCATTCTTCAATTCAGACCGTATTGGACCTTGCATTAAAAGCCAATGTTAAAAAATTTGGGATGTTTCATTTGAATCAGGATAGAACCGATGACCAGATGGACTCGATTGTCAGTAAGTGCCGAAAAGACCTGAAAAAGATGAACTCTACTCTTGATTGCTTTGCAGTTCCCTGCAATATGGAAATTCACCTTTAATTTTATAACCTGCCTTTAAACCAAATTCATGAAACACTCAACTACCAACCCTTCATTTCTGCAAATTATAAGGATCATTTGGTCCTGGAAAATGCTGGTCATGTTTTTTTTCGGATTTTCATCCGGGTTCCCCTATTACATAATCAAGGACGTATTAAAATTCTGGATGATGGATGCCGGTGTGGATATTGCCAAAATCGGTCTGTTTGCACTGGTGGGAATGCCCTATACTTTAAAATTCGTATGGTCACCGATGATGGATGGCTTTGTTCCGCCATTTCTGGGTCGCAGGAGGGGGTGGATACTAATGGCCCAGATTGGTCTAATGATCACCATTGCCTTGCTGGGTCAATTTGATCCGACACAATCCCTTGTGTGGATTGCAGTGTTTGCTCTTTGCCTGAATTTTTTCGGGGCCAGCCAGGATATTGCCCTGGACGCATTCAGACGGGAATATCTGACCAGCAATGAACTGGGATTTGGGACGGGTGTGTGGATGAATGCATGGCGTCTTGGCACTTTTGTATCTGTCGGTCTTTCTGTCCTTGCAGATTTTAATTTTACATGGCAGACAATTTTTTTGATGCTCACGGCAGTCATGGGAGTGGGAGTAATAACTACCCTTTTGGTTCCGGAACCTGTGGTTGAGGAACGATTGCCTTTAAATATGAAAGAAGTGATTATAGAACCCTTTGTGGAATTTTTTCAAAGACGGAGTGCTATCCTTATTATATTTTTTATCCTGCTGTATAAAATGGGGGACAATATGGCAAGCGCCATGGCTATCCCCTATATTGTGCAAATGGAATTTACCAAAGCCCAGTATTTTGTGATCGTTAAAGGTGTCGGCATGTTAGGGCTTTTTGGCGGTGTTCTTATTGGTGGTTCTATTATGATTCGCCTTGGTATAGCAAAGTCACTTTATATTTTTGGCATTCTCCAGGCTGTTTCAACTGCATTTTTTCCTGTTTTGAATATGATCGATCATGGGTCGAATTTTTGGATTGAGCACAGCCAGAAATTATTGGGTGGTATAGTAGCATTTGAATTTTTTGCTACAGGTCTTGGACAGGCAGCATATGCAACCTATATGGCTATCCAGACCAATAAACGGTTTACTGCAACCCAATATGCCCTGTTAACGAGTCTTATGGGGGTTCCTGGTGTCTTTGCAGCAGCATCTACAGGCTATATGTCAAAATATTTGGGCTGGAATGGTTTTTACTATTTTTGTGCTCTTATCGCAATCCCCGGACTAGTTTTATTGTTTAAAATTGCACCCTGGAATGCAAGTAATGAGGAGTTGGAACAGGGACGATAGAATGACATGGGCTGGCAGGCATTACAACAAGATTTAAATGCAGTTTCATGGGTGTTTCCACTTTAAATACACAGATTTTTTGTTGGGGCCGAAAGAAATGGCTATGTATAGGATTCTATAATAACAGGATATTTTATCCAAACCTATAATTCCTGAAGGTATATTTTCTTGAATAATACTCAAACCTATAATTCCTGTACTTGTATCTTGCTGATCTATTCGAAATTGGAAATAGTGCTTGACAAAAAAGGCCCTTTTCTTTACTTAAGGGTTTGAAAATGACAGAAGTATAGATTTATACAATTAACCATACCGCTTTATTCGAGATGCAAATCATTGATCCATCGCCCTCTTATCAAAGTGGAAAATTATATAAAGGCCTGAAAATTGAAAATAAATCAATGATCAGGTCTTTTTTGCCCAGACAATAGTCTGTTTTTTGGAAAGCTTCAATGAATAGACCGTGTTCATAGCTTTCATATGTAAAGCTATTATAAAAAGGTTAGGAGGTTAAAAATAATGACCCAAAATTCAACACCAAAGAAAGATATAGCAGGCTCTGTAATGGTGCTTGGCGGCGGAATTGCAGGAATGCAGTCTGCCATAGATTTAGCCAACTCCGGCTACTATGTATATCTGGTTGAAAAGTCTTATGCCATTGGTGGTATGATGGCTCGACTGGACAAGACGTTTCCGACCAATGACTGTACCATGTGAGTTATCTCACCTAAACTGGTCGAGGTCGGCCGGCATCTGAATATCGAATTGTTAACAAACACGGAATTTCTTGAGCTTGAAGGGGAAGAAGGGAATTTTACCGCAAAGGTGAAAGAAAATCCAAGATATGTTGATCTTTTAAAATGTACATCTTGCGGAGAATGTACCAAGGTTTGTCCAGTGGAGACACCCAGTGAACACAATGAGGGTCTTGCACCGCGAAAAGCTATTTTTAAACAATATGAACAGGCCATACCGGGTGGATACGGGATCTCAAAACGTTCCACAGCTCCATGCAAGGCCACCTGCCCGGCTCATGTCAGTATTCAGGGTTTTATTGCCTTGATGAACCAGGGAAAGCATGCAGAAGCATTGAAGCTGTTTAAAGAAGAGCATCCCTTTCCCGGCTCATGTGGCCGTGTCTGCCACCATCCTTGTGAAGCGGTTTGTACAAGGGGTGATGCTGATGAACCTGTAGCAATCCAATATCTTCACAGGTATCTGGCTGAAATGGATTTTGATGGAGACAATCCATATGTGCCTGAAAAGGCTGAGAAGCGAGATGAGAAAGTGGCCATTGTCGGGTCAGGCCCTGCAGGTTTGACTGCTGCCTATTATATGGCCCAGAAAGGGTATGGGGTTACCATCTTTGAAAAACTAGGGGTGAAGGGTGGTATGATGGCAGTGGGTATTCCTGAGTATAGACTGCCCAAGGCTGAGCTTGGTAAAGAGATTGAAGTGATTGAAAACCTAGGCGTTGAAATTCAAACCGGCGTTGAATTTGGTAAAGATGTCACTTTGAAAAGCCTGGAAAAAGACGGCTTTAGCACGCTTTTTATGGCGACGGGCCTTCATGGTTCCCGGGGATTGGGTGTCAAGGGTGAAGATATGGATGGTGTCTTGAAATGTACTGATTTCCTCAGAGATGCCGCCCTTGGTAAAGCAGAAAAACTGTCTGGAAAAGTAATGGTTATCGGTGGTGGCAATGTCGCCGTCGATGTGGCCCTTACTGCTAAAAGACTGGGTTCTGACGATGTGACCATGGTCTGTCTTGAAAAACGAGATGAAATGCCGGCCTGGGATTATGAGATTGAAGAGGCATTGGAAGAGGGTGTAAAGATTGTCAACAGCCTGGGCCCATTGAGATTCCTTGGTGAGAATGGCAAAGCAAATGAGGTTGAGTTTCAGGAATGTACCTCTGTCTTTGATGAAAATGGCCGCTTTAGTCCTAAGTATGATGATTGCAAACTGACATCCTATGAAACAGATACCATCATTGTGGCCATAGGTCAGATGGGCGAGCTTGGATATGCAGACAAGGAAGGGATTGCATTAACCCCGCCTGGTGGATTCAAAGCAGATCCTGTCACATTGCAGACTCCCATTGAATGGGTTTTTGCCGGTGGCGATGCTTTTTATGGTCCTAAATCCGTTGTTGATGCAATTGCCAGTGGCAAGGATGCTGCTGAAAGTATGCACCGATTCATCAATGGTGAGGATCTGGCTGAAGGTCGTGAAAAATCCTGGGATTTTGAAAAACCGGAAATTGAGAATGTACCAAAGCTTGAGCGGGCAAAACCTGCCACGATAAGTCTGGATGACAGAGAGGGTAATTTTAAAGAAATAACCATGACTCTTGCACAGGAAGCCATAGATCGAGAAGCTGCCCGTTGTCTTTCCTGTGGAATCTGTTCTGAATGTTATCAATGTGTGGATGCTTGTCTTGCAGGCGCAATTAATCATGAAGAACAACCCAGAGTCAGAGATTTGAATGTGGGATCCGTCATAATGACAACCGGTGCCACAACCTTTGATCCTTCCGGTCTTGATGACACATATATGTACAAGAGATCTCAGAATGTAATGACATCTCTTGAATTTGAACGACTTTTGAGCGCAGGAGGCCCGACCATGGGGCACCTTGTAAGGCCTTCCGATGAAAAGGAGCCCCAGAAAATTGCCTGGCTCCAATGCATTGGCTCTAGAGATACGAATCGATGCGGGAATGGATATTGTTCATCTGTCTGCTGTATGTATGCCATCAAAGACGCCATGATCGCCAAAGAGCATTCAGAACTTGATCTGGATGCAGCCATATTTAACATGGATATAAGAACCTTTGGCAAAGACTATGAAAAATATTATGACAGGGCAAAAAATGATGAAGGCGTAAGATTTGTAAAATCCAGGATTCATTCTGTGGTTGAAGAGCCGGGGACTGACAACCTGATCCTTAATTATGCAGATGAAGAAGGCACAATGCACAAGGAAGTTTTTGACATGGTCATCCTTTCTGTCGGTCTTGTTGTACCGGAGGAGAGCGTGGCTCTTGCCGGGAGAATCGGCGTTGAACTGGATAAGTATAACTTTGTAAAAACATCTACGTTCAATCCTTTATTGAGTTCCCGCCCGGGTGTATATGTTTCAGGATCTTTCCAGGGGCCCAAGGATATTGCTTCTTCTGTAACAGAGGCAAGCGGTTCTGCGTGTGCTGCCGGCGTGAAACTTGCCGGGGCCCGTCATACAGTGACCAAGACCGTCGTCATGCCGGATGAAAGAGATGTGTTAGGTGAAGAGCCGAGAATAGGGGTGTTTATCTGCAAATGCGGTATTAATATAGCCGGTGTTATCGATGTTGAGGCTGTTGAAAATTATACCAAAACACTCCCCAATGTGGTTTATACCGGAGAAAATCTGTTTACCTGTTCCCAGGATACCCAGGTATCCATCAAGGAACTGATTGATGAGCACAATTTGAATCGTGTTGTTGTGGCATCCTGTACGCCGAAAACCCATGAAGGAATTTTTATGGATACTCTGGAAGAAGCCGGATTAAATAAGTATCTGTTTGAAATGGCCAATATCAGAAATCAGGGTTCCTGGATGCATTTTCACGAACCTGAAAAAGCCACTAAAAAGGCCAAGGATCTGGTTAGAATGGCTGTGGCCAGGGTGGCAACCTTAGGACCATTGCATGACAAACGTATCTCAGTGATTGATAAGGCATTGGTGATCGGAGGCGGTGTAGCGGGTATGACGGCTGCAAAAGGCCTGGCAGATCAAGGCTATGAGGTCACCATAGTTGAAAAGGAAGAACATCTTGGCGGACTGGGAAAAAGGCTTTATCATACCATTGAAGGCGATGATATTCAGGCTTATTTGAAAGATCTCATCACGGCGGTTGAAAATCATGAGAAGATAGAAATTCTTAAGCAGGCTCTGGTAGTAGAATTTGGAGGATATAAAGGTAATTTTGAGACAACTATCCTTGCCGGCACATCAATGGAAGAAAGAAAGATTGACCATGGTGTCCTGATTGTGGCAACGGGTGCAACAGAATACCAGCCCACAGAATTCCTTAATAATGAAAGCGAATCAGTGGTTACTCAACTGGAACTTGCCGACATGATTGAGGAAAAGAAGACTCATGAACTGGGTCGTGTCATAATGATTCAATGCGTTGGATCAAGAAATGAGGATAATCCGAATTGCTCACGAATCTGTTGCCAGAATGCAGTCAAGAATGCCATTGCGCTCAAAGAGCAGAATGCTGATACAGATGTATTCATTCTTTACAGAGATATGAGAATGTACGCCATGCTTGAAGAGTTTTATACAAAAGCAAGAAATATGGGTGTGATTTTTTCTCGGTTTGACCCTGAAAATCAACCTGAAGTAGCACTGGGTGAAAACGGCAAAATGGCGGTGACTTTTACCGATCATGTTCTGGGACGTAAAATTGAAGCAAGTGCAGATCTGGTCGTATTGAGTGCAGGTGTCAAGGCGGCGGATACAGAAGAGCTTGCAACCATTATAAAAACCGGCAGAAATGCTGAAGGTTTTTTTATGGAAGCCCATGTGAAGCTGAGACCGGTTGAGGCGCCCACTGAAGGTATATTTATCTGTGGTACTGCCCACGGTCCAAAATTGATTACTGAAACCATAACACAGGCCATGGCTGCAGCATCCAGGGCAACCACATTCCTTTCCCAGGAATCGTTGACCCTTTCGTCCGTAACGGCAGAGGTAAACCAGGATCATTGTGCATCCTGTCTTGTCTGTGTCAGATCCTGTCCATATCATGTGCCGGTAATAAACGACATGGGTGTCAGTTATATAGACCCTGCGCTGTGCCAGGGATGTGGTATCTGTGCATCTGAGTGTCCTGCTAAAACAATAAAACTAAACTGGTATGAAGATAATCAGTTGCTCAGCAAGGTCGAAGCTTTGCTGGAGGGGGTAATATGACAAAAGAGTTTGAGCCGGTGATTCTGGCATTTTGCTGTAATTTCTGAGGGTATTCAGCTGCGGACCTGGCAGGTTCCATGAGATTGAAAATCCCGGCAAATTTTAGAATTGTTCGTGTCCCCTGTACGGGAAAGGTAGATATTATTCATGTTTTGAGAGCCTTTGAAAAAGGAGCTGACGGGGTATATGTTGTCGGTTGTATGGAAGGGGATTGTCATTACAATGAGGGGAATTTTAGAGCCAGAAAGCGAATCGAGCAGGCAGCTATGATTCTGGACAAGGTGGGAGTGGGAGGCGAGCGTGTGAAAATGTTTAATCTTTCATCCGGCGAAGGCCCTTTATTCGCACAGTATTCCATTGAAATGAATAATAAAATAATAGAACTTGGGCCCAGTCCCATCAGGGTGGCAAAACAGAACAAAAAAAATGCAGCTTAGGGTTTACTCAAAAATTAATTAACAAAACCATAAATAACAGCTTAATATGAGGTTGGCTTATGATAATAGCAGAAAAAAAACCCATTGAAGAGATCATTGATGAAGTAAAAGACTTTAATCGGATTCTGATACTCGGGTGCAATGAGTGTGTGACTGTTTGTGAAGCGGGCGGTAAAAAGGAAGTAGAAGTTCTGTCGTCTGCTCTAAGAATGTATTTCATCACTAAAGGCGATGAAAAAGTGATTGATGAAAAAACCCTGGAGCGTCAGTGTGATCATGAGTACCTTGAAGAACTTAGAGGTAATATTGATGATTACGATGCCATTGTTTCTCTTGCCTGTGGAGTGGGAGTCCAGTTTGCTGCGGAAAAGTATCTAACCACACCCTTGTTCCCCGGGGTTAATACCGTATGTTTAGGAGCTAATGAAGATAGAGGTCTCTGGACGGAAAGATGCCAGGCCTGCGGGTCCTGTATTCTTGCCCGAACAGGTGGTATCTGCCCGGTTTCAAGATGCGCTAAAAGAGTTATGAACGGCCCATGCGGCGGGTCTACAAACGGTAAGTGTGAAATCAGCAAAGATGTTGACTGTGCATGGCAGCTAATTGTGGATCGACTCAATGCATTGAATAAGATGGGTGATTATGAGAAAGTCGCACCAATTAAAGATTGGTCCACTGACAGGGCAGGTGGTCCAAGGACGGTTACCAGGGAGGATGTGAAAATATGAGTAATTTAAATACACAAAGTAATCTGGAAAAAGTGCTGAAAGCAGGTCATATTGGCGTTACTTCAGAATGCGGTCCACCAAGGGGAAGTGATCCTGAAGAAGTCAGGAAAAAAGGTCTTTTGATTAAAGATCATGTGGATGCGGTAAACGTAACAGACAACCAGACTGCCATGACCAGAATGTCTTCTCTTGCAGCCTGTATACACCTCAAACTTATAGGTATTGAACCGGTTCTCCAGATGGTGACAAGGGATAGAAACAGGGTAGCCCTTCAAAGTGATATTCTGGGAGCAGCCTCATTTGATATCCCGAATATGCTGTGCCTTTCCGGTGATCATCAAAGTTTTGGTGATTGTGCACAAGGCCAGAATGTTCATGATCTGGATTCAATGCAATTGGTTCAAACAGTTCGATATATGAGGGATGAAGGCAAATTTCTGGGCGGAGACGATATTAAACGTCCGCCAAAAATATTTGTGGGTGCAGCTGCCAACCCCTTTGCCGATCCCTTTGAAATAAGGGTGCCGCGTCTTGCAAAAAAAATTGCCTGCGGCGCTGAATTTATTCAGACCCAGTGTATTTATAATCTGGATAAGTTTAAAGAGTGGATCAAAAGAGCAAATGAAAGGGGATTGACTGATAAAACTTTTATCATGGCAGGTATGACCCCTATGAAATCCGTGGGTATGGCCAAGTACATGAAAAACAGGGTGCCGGGGATGGATGTGCCTGATGAGATTATAAGCCGCCTGGCAGGTGTGCCCAAAGAAAAGCAGGCCCAGGAAGGTATTGATATCTGTGTTGAACATATCCAGGAACTCAAGGAAATAAAAGGGGTTTCAGGATTTCATATCATGGCGATTGAGTGGGAAGAGAAAGTTCCTGAAATAGTTGAAAGAGCGGGGCTTTATCCAAGACCGGCAATTTAGTCTCCTTCAGGCAAAGGATATAAAAAAGGATACAAGTTTAAAGGAAAACCCTTTACCTGTATCCTTTTTTATATTAAGACTGTATAAAAAAATATGATTCCGAGGAGATGAAATGGCCGTAATTGTAAAATATATTGTTGTCAGGAATGGAGAGGAAAAAATGACATTTGCGACAAAAAAAGAAGCAGACGCCTATGATAAAATGCTCGATATTGCCGACAATTTGTTTGAATTCCTGGAAACTTCAAAAATTAAATTCACGGAAAATCAATTGGAAGATATATCCTTGTTACTGGCAGAAAACAAGGATAAACTGGTTCCCATCTTAAGGGGAATCAAACCAAAGAAAAAAACTGTAAAAAAGCCTGAACAAAAAGAAAGCGCATCCAAAAAAACCATTAAACAAAAAAATATTTAAATTAAAATAAACCTAAGGGTCCACTCAAAAATATAAAGTTATTTTTGAGTGGACCCTAAGCCAATTCTTTTAATCTGTCTTTGCTGAAGTATTTTAAATACAATTTGTCATTTTCATCCATGAACAGGTCCAGGAGTCTGGGATCAAATGATTTCCCCCTTTCTTCATTCATAACCTGTATGGCTTTTTCAAGGGGCATGGCATCTCGATAAGGCCTTTCTGAAGTAATGGCATCCCAGAAATCCGCAATGGTGGAAATCCTGGCCTCAATGGGGATATCTGTTTTGCTGATACCGCAGGGATACCCTTTCCCATTCCATTTTTCCTGGTGATAATACGCTATATTTACTGCTATCGGCGCAATCTTAAGCTTTGACAAAAGATTCTTCCCAATTACAGGGTGGGTCTTGATATGATCAAACTCTTCCTTCGTGAGCTTGTCGGGTTTATTGAGCACCTCGTCCTTTATACCAATTTTTCCCACGTCATGAACAATAGTGCCCATAAATATATCATTTGTCAGGGTATCGGGTAGATCGGCCTTTATGGCAAGATCCCTTGCAAAATTTGCAACCCGCTCAACATGACCTCCAGTATATTTGTCTTTTGACTCTATAACAGAGGCAAGAACCATTAGAAAAATTTCAAGTTGCTCCGACCTTGTTGTCTCTCGTTCCAGTCTATGAAGACTGAGTACATTTTTCACTCTTGCCTGAAGTTCAAGATGGTGGAAAGGCTTTGTCAGATAATCATCAGCACCTAATTGAAGAGACTTTATCCTGTCATCCTGTTCAATTAGTGAGGTGATAATAATGACGGGAAGAGTTGCTGTCTTTTTATGGGTCCTGATGGTTTCAAGCAGGGTATATCCATCCATAATCGGCATCATGATATCTGAAATAACCAGATCCGGAAGGGTTCCCTCCTGGATGACTTCCCAGGCTGCCTGGCCATTGGATGCAATAAACAGTGTATATCCTTTTAATGCAATGCTTAAAAATTCCTGTATACCTGTGTTATCTTCAGCAATAAGAATAACACCCATGGAATTTTTGGGCAGTATTTTTTTTATGTTTTTTTGAGAGGAAAGGGGTTTATCCGATGCAGAAATCCGGATGATATCTTTATTGTTAATTTTAGCAAGGTCGGTCACCCTTCGATCTTTTTGTCGTCTTTCATTTGACCCATAGTCCATCTGCTTTGTACGGCGCTCTTTTTCACGGTTTTCTAAAACAGATTCTGCCTCTTGTTTCTCAAGATCCATGGGCAGTTTTATTGTAAAAATGGTTCCCTTGCTCTCAACACTTTCAACCAAAATACTGCCGTGCATTATCTCAACACAATCTTTGACAATGGCAAGTCCTAGACCTGTGCCTTCATATTTTCTTGTACTGGAGCTGTCTCCCTGATGAAATCTCTGGAAGATATTTTTAAGGACTTTAGGGGACATTCCAATTCCTGTATCTTCAACTTTAATGACCATCCACTCATTTGTTTTTTGCAGAGCGACACGGATTTTGCCTTTTTCTGTAAATTTATAGGCATTCCTGATCAGGTTGTTTAAAATATCCTTTAGTTTGTCCTTATCTATGAAAATATTTCCAATTTCTGATTCACAGGCATAATCAAGGTCAATTTTACTTTGGTCTGTTAGCCCCTTGAAACTGGATACAATTTGAGAAATGTCATTATCAATATCCGTTTCAATTAAAACAAGTTTTTGCATTCCTGCATCAAACTTTGAAATTTTGAGCAGCTCATTTATTTTTTCGGTTAGATTCAGAGTTTGAAGACCGACTTTGTCGATTATTTTCATCAAGTTGTCAGGGACCTTCCCTGATTCCCCTTCAATTATAAAATCTGTCCATCCGCGAATTAATGTCAACGGTGTTCTCAGTTCATGGGTAACATTGGCTATAAAATCTTTTTTGACCCGGGCAGATTCCTCCAGGGCGGTAATGGAATCTTTTAACTGGACTGTTTTTAATGCTACTCGTTTTTCAAGTGTCAGGTTCAATGTCATGAAATGGGATATAACAAATACCAGCATACTGAAAGACAGAAAGAAAACGCCAATAGGGTACAATTGGATATTCAGTTTATTTACAACAAAAGGATAATTTAAAACATAATCAAGAGCTGAGAAACAAAATAAAATAGTTGAGATAAAAAAGAATTTTAATTGTGCCCGTTTTATGGGATTTTTTTCTTCTTTCAATACCCGGTATAATATAAAAAAAATTATAGCCATTAAAATGCAGACCATCATCATGTATACGACATGGAGGATTCCTGCTTCAGGGTAATAGCCAAAGGCCTGGAGATAGGCTCCCTTTATGAAAAGATCACTTGCCCACAAACTGATCAAAAAACCAATACTGGCAGCATAAAACCAGGTCAGTGGTTTTTTGGAAAGATCTAGATAATGGACCACTGTTTCATAGAAGACTACTGGAAGAAAAATGATCCCGGAGTATCCAATTTTACAGATTAAATCTGAATAATTGCTGCTATTGAGTGAAAAAAGGACAAACCAGGAAAACTGCCAGTGAAAAGTGAAATAACAGAATCTTAAAAATACGCCCCGCAGTTTTCCTTTGGAAATAAAATATACAGTAATACCCAGGCCCAAAAAAAGAATAGAAGAAAATAAGGGGAGGATGGCGCTAAGGTATTGCATTAGCGATTAATTCTCAAAAGTCTGGTAAAAATCCAGGGGTCCTAATAATTCTTGTGGAAGCCTCATTACTTTACCCTTGGAACTTACGACACAAAATCGTTGATAGCCTTTGCCTACAATTTTTCCTGTGGCTTTATTTTTAAAGGTAATATTTAATTTACAGGTTGCCGCATTTATATCTGATGTCGTGAGCTCAAGCAATAATACATCACCGAAATAGGCATTGCTGACAAATTTATTGTAAGTATCTATAGTAACCAGTCTAACCTGGGTTTTGGCAAGCATTTCATGAAGATCCGGAACGGAAGCCAATAAAAATTTTTCCCGGATAGTGCCCTGGTATTCAATATAATTGCTGAAGTATACGTTTCCAAATACATTGGTATCTTTGAGAGTCACCATGATTTCCGAAGTGAAAATTCGATTTTCACCATATATTTTAAATGCCTGGAATTGATTTTTAATATAGTCATTGAAAAAATTTTCTTTTGAATTTTCAATGTCTAAAATTTTGAATCCCACACCGGCCTCATTTTCCCATTGAGGTTCACAGTTTATCCCAATGGTTTTGCGGCCCATTAATCTTAATTTAATAGTAAATTTTTTTTTGGGGATTTTTTGGTCTGTTTTTAAAAAACCTCCAGATGTGGAAATATTTTCGATTACACAGGTGTCGTCATCTAAAACCGCTTCAATAGGTTTTTGTACACGCGGAGCTCTCAGTGTCATTAACATTTTTAGCCCACTCCTCTGTTATCTTTAGTTAAACTAAATAATTGCTTTATCATTTAAAACAGCCAAGCCAATTACAGCCAACAGAAAAAGATTTTAAATATAGTTGAACTCCCATCAATAATAATACTTGTATATTCAACTATCATTATGAAGTCAACAGTTTGAGTAAAATATTTTATAATTTTATAGGAAGGTTTAATGGCTTATATTAGATACCTTTGAAATTTCTTTTCAAAAGTTCAATCTTAGTATATAGAAATGGGTCAAAAGCAATTTTAACTTTGTTTGTTGGAACCCTATATAAGCTGGTGTCAAAAAAAGGTATTGATTATGAAAAAAGGGTCAGGGATTAAGAAATCAACTTCATTTTTTTTAAGATTTTTAAGGGTTATTCTTATTTTGGCAATTGCCATTGCGCTGGCGAAATTGTTGATTTCCTTAAAAAAGGAACCTGAGAAGAATGAAATCAAAAAAACTCCTCCCAGTGTGAAGATAATGATTGCGGAACCTGTCTCAAAAGTCATGACGGTGGAGGCTTTTGGTACTGTGAAACCCAGAAAACTTGTAAGGATTGCCGTGGAAGTACCAGGGAGAATCGATTATATTCATCCCTCCTTTATTGAGGGTGGAGAAATTTTTAAGGGCGACCTTCTGGTAAGGATAGATCAAAGATCCTATAAACTGAACAGGCAGGCCGGGCAGGTTCGAATCAGGCAGGCAAAAGCAGATATTGGAAGCTTAAACCAGGATATTGAAAATTTGAAAAATGATATCAAGCTTTCCAAAGCAAATAGGGATCTTGCCAAAAAAGAGCTTGAGAGAGTCAAGGCATTGAGCAAAAATCAATTTGCTTCCAAAAACAGTCTTGATAGATCTGAACAGCAATATCTTCAGGCAAAGATAGTCTTGCAGAATATCAATAACAGGCTCTCATTAACCAACTCATTAATGGAGCAGAAAAAAGCCGCTCTGACCATGGCCCGGGTTGATTTCCAAAAAGCAGACCTTGCACTTGAGAAAACCCAAATTAAATCAGATTTTAACGGTTTGATTCTTGATAAATTTGTTGAACAGGGGGAATATGTCAACACGGGCCAGACCCTGGGATCGATATATGAAAAAGACAGCCTGGATGTGGATGTGAGCATTCCTTTGGAACAAATGGAATGGATTGAATCCTTTTTTGAAAACGGTAAAACACCGGATGCAAAAGTGATGGTGCAAGGCTTTGGAAATATGAAATCATATGCCTGGAATGCTAAAGTCGCACGGATAAAAGCAAAAATTGATGAAAAGACTAGAACATTGCCCATGACAATAGAAATAAAAAATACGGACCTGCAAATAAAAAATATTTTCAATTTAAAGCCTGGTACATTTGTTAAATGCAGTATTACAGGAAAAACATATGAGAATATTTACGTGCTGAAAAGGTATCTGTTAAAAAGCGGTAATATCCTTTTTACAGTGAATGACAATCATTTGAAAATGAAAAAAGTGAATGTTTTAAGAAATTTTGAAGAAGAAATGTATATTGACAGCGGCCTTGCCCCCGGCGATAAAATTATTTTTTCTCCCCTTCCCGGTGCCCTTGAGGGAATGGCACTTACGATCAAACAAAATGGGAAATAAAATATGAAAGCCTTTGGTCAATGGTCTGTGGAACACAGGGTTTCTGTAAACCTTATCATGATCTTTCTGATCGTGGCAGGGCTGTACACTGTATTAAATATGAAACGCGAACTGTTCCCCGTATTTTCTCTTGATATGATCGATATCGGTGTAACCTACCCCGGGGCATCCCCGGAGGAAACCGAAGAAGGGATCTGTATCAAGATCGAAGAAAAGCTTAAAAGCCTTGAAGATGTAAAAACAATGTACTCAACTGCTCTTGAAGGACATGGATCTGTAACACTGGAACTTTCCGCAGGAACAGATATTAATGAAAAGCTCGATGAAATAAGAACCCTGATAGACCAAATTGACTCATTTCCAGAAGAAGCCAAAGATCCTGTTATTACAGAGATAAAAAACAATGATCCGGCCATCTACCTGGCCATCTATGGCGATGTTGATGAAAAGGTATTGCGGGATACTGCCGAGAAAATAAGGGATGACCTTGTTGAAACAGATAATATTTCCCTTGCAAGCCTCATAGGTGTCAGAGGCTATGAAATATCCGTTGAAGTGTCAGAAGAAAATTTGAGGCAATTTAACCTGTCCTTTGATCAGGTGTCAATGGCAGTGAAAACAGGAAGCCTTGATCTGCCGGGCGGCAAAATTAAGACAAAAGGCGGAGAGTTCCTTGTCCGGGCAAAGGGAAAACTCTATACGGGAGAAGAGTTTGAAAGGGTTCCCGTGCTTACAAGAGAAGATGGGACAACCATTAAACTTGGGGACGTTGCAAGAATAATTGACGGATTTGAAGATACAGACATTAAAGCAAGGTTTAATGGAAAACCTGCTGCACTTGTTGTTGTTCGGAGAACGGACAGCCAGGATACCATTGCCATTTCAAAAACTGTTAAAGCTTATATTGAAACACATAAGGATTCTCTTCCAAAGGGCATCACCCTGGGTTTTTGGTTTGATATGGCGGAAATGGTCCAGGGCAGGATTGATCTTTTATTGAAAAATGGTCTCCAGGGAATATTGCTGGTATTTATTGTATTGGCACTCTTCCTTGATCTTGGGCTTGCTTTCTGGGTATCATCGGGGATTCCTATTTCATTTATGGGGGCTTTCCTTGTTTTGAGTTATTTTGGTGCTTCAATAAACATGCTGTCACTGTTCGGGTTTATCATGACATTGGGAATTTTGGTGGATGATGCCATTATTGTCGGAGAAAATGTCTACACCCATTATAAAACGGGTAAATCCGCGAAAGCTGCAGTGATTGACAGCATTACCCAGATAGGGGCGCCTGTTGTGATGGCGGTTACCACAACCATTGTTGCATTCACACCTTTGATGCATATTGCGGGAATTATGGGAAAGTTCATCTTTATCATGCCCCAGGCCGTGATCTGTATTCTTGCCTTTTCTCTTGTGGAGGCTTTTATTATTCTCCCGGCTCATCTTTACCATGCATTAACACCACCGAAAAAAAATAAAGCTTTGATATACAGGGTCTGTTTTTTCTGGTTGGAATGGCTGAAAAAAGATATTTTTGATGCCCACAACTGGATGCGGGACAAAGTTGAAAAAATTTTAAATGTTTTTATCTATTCAATCTATACTCCTGTTTTGAAATATTGCGTAAAAAACAGATATTTTACTCTGGCCATTGGGTTTGGTATACTGATAGTCAGCATTGGGCTTTTGGCAGGAGGGCACGTGCCCTTTGTGTTTTTCCCGAAAACCGATAGCAACTGGATTGTTTCAGAGATTATATATCCTCTGGGAACTCCCTTTGAAGCCACTGAAAAAACAATAAAACAGATTGAAAAAGGGGCTTTTGAACTTAATGATTTTTTCAGGAAAAGGGTGGTGGATGGTGAAGATCTGATCGTTAATAATTTTTCACAGGTGGGTATCATCCCCAGGAGAGACTGGAAACCCGGCGTATTAGGTGGCCATTGCGGGGAGGCCTGGATAGAGATCCAGTCAGCATCAAAGCGACCTGATATTTCCGCACCTGAAGTAACTGCAAAATGGCGGGAGCTTACCGGGGATATCCTGGGTTCAGAACAGCTCACCTTCTCCATTATCGGCGGTGGACCCGGTGGAAATCCAATAGAAATTCAATTAAAGGGCAAAGACCTTGAACAGCTTGAACTTGCAGCAGATGAGCTGAAGGAGGAAGTTGCAAAATATCCGGGAACCTTTGATATCACGGATAACTTCAGGCCGGGCAAAATGGAGAAACGGATTCACATTAAAAAAGGTGCTGAATCCTTAGGCATTACAATGGCGGATATTGCCACACAGATCCGGCAGGCCTATTATGGGGATGAAGCTTTAAAGATCCAGAGAGGCAAGGATGATATAAAGGTTATGGTACGGTACTCTCAAAAAGAGAGGGAATCTGAAGCAAGTATTGATACCTTAAGGATCAGAACCCGGGATGGAAGAGAAATACCATTAAATCAGGTGGCTGATATTGAAATGAAAAGAGGGTATTCGACCATTCAGCGGGTAGACAGGAAAAGAATTATTACGGTTATTTCCGATATTAATGAAGATGTTGCCAATGCCAGGGAAATTGTTGAAGATCTGAAAAAGAATTATCTTGATAGCCTTGTTAATCGATTTCCAGGGGTGATCTATGATCTGGAAGGCCAGGCCAAAAGGACTGAAGAATCTATTGACAGCCTTAAGTTAGGATTTTCTCTTGCGGCAATGCTTATATTTTTACTTCTGGCCAGCCAGTTCAGATCCTATATCCAGCCTATAATAATAATGACTGCCATTCCCTTTGGACTCATCGGTGCAATTATCGGACACTATTTCATGAACCTTGATATAACCATGATCAGTATATTCGGGATTGTCGCTCTCTCGGGAATCGTGGTGAATGATTCTTTGATTTTAATAGATTTTATAAATTCAAAGGTCAGGAAAGGTTCAAGAGTTTTTGATTCAGTTATTGATGCAGGGCAAAACAGGTTCAGGCCTGTTCTGCTGACATCGGTGACAACTGTTGCAGGCCTTTTTCCTCTTCTTTTAGAAACCAGTTTCCAGGCACAGTTTTTAATTCCAATGGCTGTCAGTATCAGCTTTGGCCTTATGGCAGCCACCATTTTAACCCTTGTTTTTGTTCCATCTTTGTACGTGGTCATCAATGATATGGTGGGGATTTTTATTTCTCAGGATGATGAAAGCGGATTAAGTGAGATTGAATCCTCATAATGCGAACTAAGGGCCATGGGCCGCCTTGGTCTTTGACCCTGGGTTGTTCGCCCATAACAAAACATCAAATAGAGGGTAAAATGAGTAATATGGATACTATATTTAATAAAAATTTTTGGATCAGCCAATGGGAAAATGATAAAAAGAACGATACTTTTAACGTTCATAAAGGATTTTCCACCCCGGAATACTGGGATAAGGCAGCCCCCACCTACAATCAAAATAAAGATGAGGTAAAAAATCGTCGATTAGAAAAGACAGTATTATTTTTAAAACAAAGCAATCTTTTGTTTAAGGGTATGAAAGTCCTTGACATAGGGTGCGGGACCGGAATGCTTGCCATTGAACTGGCAAAACATGGCGCAAAGGTGACTGCCCTTGATTTTTCAAAAGGGATGCTGGAAAAATTCAAGCAGGATATTACGCCTGATATCAAAAATAATATTTCAGTTTTTTATGAAGACTGGCACAAAATAGATATAGAATCAAAAGGATGGGAAAAAAACTTTGATCTTGTTATTGCATTCATGTCTCCGGGAGTTGCAAGCCCAGAAGCCTTTTTTAAAATGATGCAATGTTCGAAAAATGGATGTGCCATAAGAGGATGGGCTGCAAAAAGAACCCATCCCATACTTTCAGATCTCTGGAAAAAAATAATGAAAACCCCTCTCGAAGATAAACCCCAGAGCATTTTGTACAAGATAAATCTCTTGTTTTCGCTGGGAATTTTTCCTGAAATTACTTTTGATGAGATTGAATGGGATAAAACAAGCCGTGTGAAAGAAGAGTTTGAGCAGCAGATGGCCTTTTTCAATAAAGTAAGTAAAAAATCTTATTTGGAACTTGAAGAAATTATTTATCCCTATATAGAAAGCCTGTCAGAAAACAATTATATTAAAAGGCATCATAAGGGATTGACTGCAACGGCTGTTTGGAAAGTTGATGCTGCAATGGTTTTAAATCAATAGATAACCTTCGTGGTTTTGGCATCAAACAAATGCATTTCATCTAAGTTCATGCCAAGATTAATCTCTTCGTTTGCCCTGACAATCTTTCTTCCTTCACTCCTTGATAAAACCTTGATTCCCTTAATATCCACATGCAGTTGAGTTTCATTTCCCAGGGGCTCAACAACCATGACTTTTGCTTTGAATCTCCATTCTTCGGGAACCTGTGTATGGGTATTTATCGGTGCGATCTCTTCAGCTCTAAGCCCGAATATAACTTTTTGATCTTGAACAAGCCCGGTTCCTTCCTTATCCGGAACAGGAATCAGAAGACCGTCCTCAAACCGGACAAAGGTATTATTTGATTCTTTATTAATAATACATTCAACAAGGTTCATTGGAGGGGTGCCGATAAATCCTGCAACAAATGTGTTTTGCGGCTTTGAAAAAAGGTCAATAGGGGTGCCGACCTGTTCTATATATCCATCCCTTAGAACAACAATCCGATCAGCCAGGGTCATGGCTTCTACCTGGTCATGGGTAACATAAATCATGGTGGAATTTACCCTTTGGTGCAGCATTTTTATTTCTGCCCTCATCTGGATACGAAGCTTGGCATCAAGATTTGACAAAGGTTCATCAAAAAGGAAAATAGAAGGTTTCCTTACCATGGCACGACCCATGGCAACACGTTGGCGCTGTCCACCGGAGAGCTCATGAGGCTTTCTTAACAAAAGGTCTTCAAGGCCCAGAATAAGCCCGACTTCTTCAACCCTTTGCTTAATTTCGTCCTTGGGTGTTTTCATCAGTTTTAACCCAAAGGACATATTCTCAAACACATTCATATGGGGATAAAGGGCATAATTCTGAAATACCATGGCAAGGCCCCGGTCCTTTGGAGCAATATCATTAACTATTTTATCATCAATGGAAATCGTGCCATGGGTTATCTCCTCCAACCCTGCAACCATTCTGAGCAAAGTTGATTTGCCGCACCCTGAAGGCCCTACAAGAACAATGAATTCCTTGTCCTTTATATCAAGGTTTAATTCATGAATCACCTCTGTTTTACCATACTTTTTGATAATATTCTTAAAGTTAAGCTCAGCCATTTAAAATCCTGATTCCTATATTTTTTTATATTTTTAATGATAATAAAACTATAAAAATTACTATTATGCAAATCTTTTTTAGAAAAAAAAATTTAATCTTGACTCTTTAGCAATATCTTATTAAATCTCAGTGTATGCAGGAAAAATAAAATCTATTTTTATTTTACTATGATCAATTAATAAGTTTCCCAACAATTCAGGTAAGGAGGAAGATTAAATGAAATTGACAAGATTGTTTATGATTTTAATTATTGCAGCATGCATTGCATTTCCAGTCTCAGTTTTTGCCGAACCAATAACCATTAACTGGTGGCATGCCATGAGAAGCGCCAGAGGTAAAGTAGTTGAAAAAATGATTGGTGACTTTAACGCGTCTCAATCAGAGTACAAGGTTGTCGGAACTAACAAGGGCAACTATGATGAAACAATGAACGCAGGTGTTGCTGCTTTCAGAGCTAAAAAACAACCCCATATCCTCCAGGTTTTTGAAGTGGGAACCCAGACTATGATGCTTTCAGGAGCTGTCTATCCTGTATTTGAATTGATGGAAGAGGCCGGAATTAAAGTGGACTGGTCAAGATATCTTCAGGCTGTTCTTTCCTATTATATGAATTCCGACGGAAACCTCATGTCCATGCCCTTTAATTCTTCCACCCCAATTATGTATTATAATGCCGATATGTTAAAAAAAGCAGGTATTGCACCTTTATCAAAATCTGATCCTATTACCTGGGATGAACTGGGCGAAATCACCAAAAAATTAGTTGAGGCCAAGATTGCTCCGGCCGGCATGGTAACAGCATGGCAGTCCTGGACCCAGATAGAAAATTACTCTGCCATTCATAATATTGCCTTTGCCAGCAAAGCCAATGGATATGAAGGACTTGACTGTGAGCTTGAAATTAATAATCCCCTGGTTGTAAACCATATTACAAGATTAAAATCATGGGCAGACGACAATCGTTTCATGTATGGCGGCCAGAAATACCAGGGTCCGAAATCAGAATTTATGGCTCAGAACGCAGCCTTTTATATTGATTCCATCAGCGGTATTGCAAAACTAAAAAAAGGAGTCAAGGATTTTAAATGGGATGCAGCACCACTTCCCGTGGAGGCAGGTACAAAAAAACTCCAGAACTCTATTATTGGCGGAGCCTCTTTATGGGTACTCAACGGTCATTCAAAAGAAGAATATAAAGGCGTTGCCGCGTTCTTGAAATTTTTGTCCAATAATGACATGCAGGAATACTGGCACAAGGAAACAGGATACTTCCCCATTACAATTGATGCCTATGACTCTTTGAAATCAAAGGGATATTATAAAACTGACCCGCTCCAGGAAGTAGGAATCAGTCAGCTTAACCGAGCCATCCCTACTAAAATTTCAAGGGGTTTGCGGCTTGGATACTTTGTTCAGATCAGAAATATTATCAATGAAGAACTGGAACAGGTCTGGAATGGAAAAAAATCTCCCCAGGAAGCTTTGGATAATGCAGCTGCAAGAAGTAATATCCAATTGAGAACCTTTGAAAAAACCTATAAATAAGTGGTGTTTGAACGAAAATTCACCCATCTACTGCGTTGCTGCAAAAGTTTGCCAAATTATAAATCGGGCTTCATGTACAGGAGTACACTCCGGTTTCAAACTTTCTTGCTCCTTGTATATGGGCAATTTTTCGCCCAAACACGGGTTTCCGGTCAGGCACTAAGTAGATATTTAAAGGAGTCAGTTAAATAGGCTGAATATTTATCTGACTCCTTTTTCACCCATGATAATACCATCTTAAAACCCAGATAAAGAAAATGATAAAACGTTCATTCTTCAAATCAAAATATCTACCCTATCTTTTGATTCTACCACAGATGGTAGTCACCCTGACTTTTTTCTATTGGCCTGCTGTCCAGGGGCTTTTCCAGTCTTTTCTTTTAAGTGATCCTTTTGGACAAAAATCCACCTTTGTATGGTTTTATAATTATATTGAACTTTTTACAGATCCTCTTTATCTGAAATCAATTTTCACTACTTTTGTCTTCAGTCTTGCTGTTGCCTTTGTGTCTTTATCCATGGGACTTTTTATTGCCTCCATGGCCAATAGGGCGCTTCAAGCAAAGGCATTGATCAGAACCATGCTGATTTGGCCCTATGCTGTGGCACCTGCAATCTCGGGTATTTTGTGGCTTTTTTTACTCCACCCTTCCTATGGCATTGTTGCCTTAGGTATTAAAAAATGGATTGGGATTGACTGGAACCCGGTTCTGTATGGAAGCGATGCCATGGTAATGATCGTCATGGCCAGTGCATGGAAGCAAATCAGCTACAATTTTGTATTTTTCATGGCAGGTATGCAGGCCATACCCAAATCCTTGATTGAAGCTGCAGCTATTGATGGTGCAAGCCCCTTTAAAAGATTCTGGTTCATCTCCTTTCCTTTGTTATCTCCGACATTTTTCTTTTTAACAGTGATGAATATCATTTATTCTTTTTTTGAAACATTTGGTATTATTCACACCATAACTCAGGGAGGGCCTGGCGGTTCAACAAATATCCTGGTTTACAAAGTTTACCAGGATGGATTTGTGGGCTTAAATTTAGGGTCTTCTGCTGCCCAGTCAGTTGTGCTCATGTCCCTGATTATAGTTATAACCTTTCTTCAGTTCAGGTTTGTTGAAAAAAAGGTACAATATGGTGGATAAATATTATGGTTGAAAAAACCCCAATACTTGATTTTTTTACCTATGTATTTTTACTGCTGGGGATATTTATTGTTGGATTTCCAATACTTTACAGCCTTATTGCTGCAACCCTGCCTTTGGAAGAAGTCGTTAAAGTCCCAATGCCGCTTATTCCAGGGGACCAGTTTTGGGTAAATATGAAACAAGCCTGGTCAAGGGGAGATCTTGGAACCCAGATTTTAAATTCAGTTATTATGGCCTCGGGTATTACTGTGGGTAAAATTGCAGTATCCATGATCGGCGCATTTTCCATTGTTTATTTTGATTACAAGTTCAGGGTTGTGGCGTTTGCCTCGGTTTTCTGTACCTTAATGCTGCCCGTGGAAGTCAGGATTCTTCCCACCTATGAAATGGCTGCCAATGTCCTCACTCCAATCCAGGCTTTGTGCAATCTTTTGCATTTGGAAGGCCTTTTATCGTGGTTTACCGGTAACGACATTACGATTGATCTTAATTGGAGTCTGCTTGACAGTCATACAGGACTTATTCTACCCCTGGTGGCATCTGCAACCTGTACTTTTTTATTCAGACAGTTTTTTCTGACAGTGCCCGAAGAACTCTGTGAGGCAGCAAAAATGGACGGGGCTTCTCCAATGACCTTTTTCAGGAAAATCCTTTTTCCTTTGTCCAAGACTAATATCGCAGCCCTTGTGGTCATTGAATTTGTTTATGGATATAATCAATATCTCTGGCCCCTGCTTGTTACAACCAATCCCAAAATGACAACCGCTGTCATAGGTCTTCAAAATCTGATACCCCAGGCAGATGATCTGCCTGAGTGGAATATTGCCCTTTGTGCAACACTCCTTGTAATGCTGCCTCCTGTTTTGGTGGTGCTTTTCATGCAGAGATGGTTTGTAAAAGGCCTGATTGAAAAAGAGAAATAAACCTTGATTGAGAAAAAAAAATATACCCTGCCAAACCAAAGTATTTATCCTGTTTTTACAAAAAAATATTAATGAAACCAATAAACGATTTCCCTTTGGAACAAAGATCCTGTATCACTTATCTTTTAACAGATATTGATGATACCATAACCTGTGAAGGCAGGATACCGGCCTGTGCTTTTCAGGCCATGGAAAATCTTGATAAAGCCGGTATAAAAGTGATCCCCATTACGGGCAGACCTTCAGGGTGGTGTGACCATATTGCAAGGATGTGGCCTGTCAAAGGGGTGGTAGGTGAAAACGGAGCCTTTTATTTTGTTTATGATGATCATACAAAAAAAATGATCCGCAGGTATTTCAAACCTGCCCTGGAGCGTGAGCAGGATCAAAAAAAAATGGCTGTTATAAAAAAAAAAATACTTGAGTCTATACCAGGGTGCGTGGTCTCAGCAGATCAAGCATACAGAGAAGCCGATCTTGCCATTGATTTTGCCGAAGATGTTCCTCTTCTTTCCCAGACGGATATTGAAAGAATTGTTGATATATTTGAACAAAATGGTGCAACAGCAAAGGTAAGTTCAATCCATGTAAATGGCTGGTTTGGAAATTATGACAAACTCTCCATGACCAGAATATTATTCAAAGAAGTATTTGAAACAGATCTGGATACAATAAAAGAAAATATTATTTTTGCAGGAGATTCCCCCAATGATGAACCCATGTTTGAATATTTTCCCAATGCTGTAGGCGTTGCCAATGTTCTTGAATTTAAAGACAGGCTTTGTTTCAAACCTGAATGGGTAACAAAGGGAAAAGGCGGGATCGGATTTGCACAGCTGGCCAAGATTCTTGTTCCATAATCAGCTGTTCAAACCTTGCAAGAGCTTTTGTCCAGATATGATTTTTATATCTTTGCCCATTTCCAAATCAATGATTTCAATGGTCGTTTCAAAAAAACCTATTTTTCTTGGACATCTCATATCTAAAAACAACCTATATATTCAAGAATAATGTTCACTTTTATTTTCTTAACAGCTCTCCTTCGAATGTGATTCTTACAAATTGAATTTTATAGAGCTGAATTACTATTGAGAATTTTTGTAAATTAATTTCTGGAGATCTAAACAAGAGTTACTCTATCTCCAATATAACGTAATGGGATCTTGATTTTTCTGGTTTTGAATTTTCCCGTATAGTTGAATTTCAAATCTGAGACCAAAAAATTCATCCACACTATATCTGGTATCTTGAAAAAATTAAAAGTATTTGCGATGATTATAGATCAAAAATATCCTGTGAAAAATTAAAACAACAAGTCTGGGTGATTAAAACAAAAAGAATACAGGTTATTCGAATTGGATAAAATTATTTTTTTTAAAAAAAAAATGGATTAAAGAGCCATTGTAAACTGATCCTTGGACTGTGAATCCATTCTACTATGCGAGAGGCAAGGCCGGGTGCAGGAGGTGTGAATCAAATATTTAATCCTGAGATAACCCGTTTACCTTTTTCCATTAAATCATCATGGTCTTCCGGCGGCATTGCATCCACCAGCAATTGTCTGGTATGTTCTCGCAACAATTCTTCAGCCTGGGGACATTGATTTGACTGCCACTGGTCCATGGTATATTCCGGCCACACAGAATTTTCAAATCTAAAATCCCGGAACCTTTTACCGGTTGATGGCGCAGCCAGATAATTTCCTGCAGAACCCATGGTTTTGATTTCGCCTGTATCTACATGGTCTGCATCAATGGAAAATCCCTGGGCAAAAATACGGGATTGACGGATCACCTCATTGGCATAAACCACGGCTGCCGGACTAAACGCCAGAGAATCAAAATTGCCTCCCACAAAGGGGGCAAGGCCAACTTTACCAATGATACTGGTGAGATGGTTCATCCAGAAGGCACCTCCGGAAATGAGATCGGGACCCCATCCTGGTCCGCTGCCGCTGGTTCCAGAGTGGGGAATGTTATAATGACTCATTATTTCAGCACATCCAAGGTTAAGCAGCATGGTGTGGGGAGTGTAAACACTCATCATATTTTTCATATCAAAGCCTGCAGGCAAGCTACCGGCAATTACAGGCGTACCTTCTCTGACAATCTGAGAAAAGACGATTCCGGCGATCAGTTCAGCATTGAGCAAGGCCAGGGTTGCGCCGGGAGTGATGGGTGTTGTGGCACCTGACATGCCATAATTACTATAGATAAATGGCATCCCTCTTTGGACCGTAGCCATTATTTTATCCACAGTATCTTCATTGAGGACCAAGGGCGTTATAGGATTAAAGTAGGGTATTACAAACGGGTTTTGGGATAGGTCACCCTGAAGTGTTTCAAGCATATCAAGGACGGGTTCAAAACAATTGTATTCCGACACCAGCAGCACCAGCGGTTTTGTCGTATTTGCAATCATGGCCAGGCTTGAATACAAATCTGCTGAATCAGGCGAAAGGTCCTGGGCAATGCCCGGGGTGGAGATCACATCAAATTGTTCCAGGACATGCCCTAGACGAACGGCCTTTTTCATGTGTTCAAAATTAAATGGTTCAACTTTGTCTGTTATGGGATCCTGGAAATGAAGGTTGGTCACGCCGATACCGAAACGGGTGGAGTTTTTGGACTCGCCACCCAAGGTAAAGCGAAGTCCGCCTGAACGATTGTAGACATCAACGGATGACGGTGCAGCACTAAGGGCCCAGGTGATTATGTCTTTTCCAATAAAAACCTGGTTGTTGTTTTCAATCCGACAGGAAGATTTGGCAAATAGGTTTATGGCCCGGGCAGAGTCCACACGGATGCCTGTGGTGGAAAGAATCTCCAGGCTTTGCTTATGGACCTGGTGAATCTGATCCAGGGTTAATAGATTTAGTGAGGGTGTGACATAAGGCATAGCTAATATTCCTCTATGTTTTATTTGATGAAAAATTCTTTTGTTGTGGCTTTGGGTCGCTTGCATATGACAGCTGGCGTGCGATTAATTCAATCACATGAAAAACTGACTGGTCTTTGTCATGGCGTTTGAGACCGTCTTTGAGCTGTATCATACACCCGGGACATCCTGTGGTTACGATGTCGGCACCTGTAGAAATAATGTTTTCAGTTTTTTTGTTTAATATTTGAACCGAAGTCGACCGGTGGGTCAGTCCATAGGTGCCACCTGATCCACAACATCTATCTGCCATAGGCATTTCAACATACAGCTCACCAAAAATTGCCTGCAATAACTGGCGGGGTTCTTTAGTGACCCCTTGTCCCCTGGCCAGGTGACAGGGATCGTGGTAAGTAATTCTATCTGCGGGTGGCTTTTTTAAGTGCTTTTTTATTTCGCCCAAGCCGATTTTGTTTACAAGATATTCACTGATATCATATGTGCGGCTGGCAACGGACAGTGCCTTTGAATAATAATGGTCTTCTGGAGTGAAAAAATCAGGGTAGATTTTTTTAAGCATATAGCCGCCGGAGGCACAGACTGTAATAATATCAAAGGAACCTTCAAACAGCGTATCAAGATTTTTACGTGCCAGCGCTCTTACGGTTTCACGATCCCCTCCCACCTCGGCAGGTGCACCACAGCAATGCTGATGTTTTGGGATAATAACATCGGTTTTAAAAAGATTGAGGACCTTGACCAGTGCCTTACCAATATGAGGATTAACATAGTTCACCAGGCATCCGGTAAAAAACAGAATAGTTCTTTTGCTTTCCAGACTCCTGTTTTCCCTGGGCATTCTCTTTCGAAAGGGACGAAAAACAAGAGCGGGAACGTATCTTTCCTTCTCAACCATAGGTAATGGAAAACGGCGTTTTAATCCACTTTTCCGGGGGAGTCGTTTGAACAGAAGATACTGAGAGGCAGAACCACCCATGGCAAGAAAATCTATCAGTCCACGTTTCAAGAGAAGCAGTTGATGGAACATCCGTTGAAAGAACGGTAGTCCCTTTTCTTCCTTTAGTTGATTTCTGGCTGCCAGGATGATGTGATCCATTCGAACACCACTGCTGCAGTTCTCTACACATGCCAAGCATAGCAGGCAGTTTTGAACCACTTTTTCATAGGCGGGTGTCAATTCTATTTGTCCACTGAGAATAGAGCGAGTTAGTGCTACTTTTCCCCGAGCAGAAAATTTTTCCCACTCCAGGGATTCAAAGATGGGACACACTGACCGGCACTCGCCACATTGGGCGCATTTGTCCAATTCTTCTGCAATATCCTGCAGGTGTCGAAAGGGGGGTTGTTGTTTTTTTGGAGTTTTATTCATCCTTTAGCCCTAAGGAACCCTCTTTGGATTAGTCATCTGAAAAGGAAAAAATTTTCCCCGGGTTGAGAATATGGTTTGGATCCAGGGTTCTTTTAAAGTTTTTCATCAGGTCAAGGGTGGGGGGATCAATGTTGAGGCCGATTTTTTCTTTTTTTACTATGCCAATGCCATGCTCGGCCGCAATCCGGCCTTCAAGTCTAACCGTCTCCTTGAGAATTTCAGTGCTGGCAGCAGCAACTTTTTCTGCAGCAACAGGACCATTTTTTTCTACCAGGCTGACATGGAGATTGCCGTCACCTGCATGGCCGAAATTAATGGCATACAATCCGTATTGATCGCAGATATGTTCCATTTTTTTAATAATATCAGGTATGCGGGTCCGGGGCACAACAATGTCTTCACCATCTCCTTGTATGGGCAGCCCACTCAGCGCTGGGGAAATGGAACGCCTTATTTCCCAAAGCTTTAATCGCTCGGTCTCATTTTTTGCCACTTGAATATCTGTGGCACCATTCTCCTTGCAGATGCTTGTCATTATCTCCATGGCATTTGATAATTCTGATTTAAAACCATCCACTTCAATTAGGAGAAACGCTTCGGCCTCTTTGCTCAATCCCACATTAAGGTGCTTTTCTACCGCACGGATACAATGGTTGTCCATGAATTCCAGGCATGCCGGCACCACCCGGTTGGCAATGATGTCCACCACTGTATCTGCTGCCATGTGAATGAAGGGAAAAGCTGCTGTCATTGTTTGACGGCTTTGAGGTAAAGGAATCAGTTTAAGGATGGCCTGGGTGACAATTCCCAGGGTGCCTTCGGACCCCACAAAGAGGTTTGTCAAGTCATATCCGACAACATCTTTGATACACTTGGAACCGGTCCGCACCACTTGACCCGATGGCAGAACGACTTCAAGTCCCATAACATAATCACGGGTGACACCATATTTAACCGCCCGCATACCACCTGCATTCTCGGCAATATTGCCGCCAATGGTACAGACGTTTAAGCTGGCAGGATCCGGGGGGTAAAAGAGTCCTTTTTTCTCCACGGCAGTATGAAGTTTTGCAGTGACAACCCCGGGCTCAACAACAGCATACATATTTTTGGTATCAATTTGGACAATTTGATTAAACCGGTCCATCAACAGCACGATCCCACCTGAGCTGGCAAGAGCACCACCGGTATATCCGGTTCCTGCCCCCCGGGGAATGATAGGTACCTTGTACGTGTTGGCAAATTGCATAAGAAGGGTAATCTGTTCTATTGTCTTAGGACTCACAACGGCATCCGGCATATAGGTGGTGCGGGTGGCATCATAGGAATAGGTGATTAGATCTTCCTTGGCATCTGTGACATGTTCCACTCCAAAGATATCAACCAATTTGTTTAAAAGAGAAAAAGCCACGGGCGCTCCTGAAATTGTTTTGCAAACCTACATTTCTGTTATTTTTTTGATGCCGATAAATTTTGCACCGATACCGATTCCTGTTAGAGTAAACACGATCATAATCGTTGATACCGCTGCAACGATGGGAGTAACCTCGTATTTCAGGGAATTCCAGATCTGCACCGGCATGGTCATGGTCTCGGGGGCCGTGAGAAAAAGGGCAATATTAAATTCCCCAAATGAGGTTACAAAGGAAAAGATCATGGCCGTGAAAATTCCGGTTCGTATACAGGGTAGTGTGATAGTGAAAAAGGTTTTTACAGGCCCTGCACCCAGATCTCTGGCAGCATCTTCAATGTTGAAGTCATACCCTGACAAAACCGCCTGGACAAGGAGAAAAACCGTTGGAATCCCCCACAGGCAATGGCCGATGACAACTGCAGTGTAAGTCCCGCTCAGATTTACCTTATGCAGAAAAATTAGCAGGCAGATCCCGATGATGATTCCGGGAACCAGGAATGGCAGCATGATAATCAGGTTAATGAGATTCCGACCCGGGAATTTTCTTCGCATATATCCCAAGGCAGATAGAACACCGATGAAAGTGGAGGTGATCATGGTGGCCGTGGCCACCATCAGACTGTTTTTGAAGGTCATCATCCATGAGTAGTCATTAAAGAATTCAAGATACCAGCGTAAGGAAAAACCTTTTGGGGGAAAAACAATATAGCTGCCCTCATTAAAGGAGACAGCAACCGTAATCCAGATTGGAGTCAGGATAAAACCCAAAACTATCATTGTTACGAAAAACAAACATATAGTGGGTAGATCAAATTTTTTTTTCATTTTTATTTCCCTCCACCGGAAATGGCTTCAATGGCCTATGTTGGAACGACTGGTTAACCAGTTATTGATCAATAAAACAGAAACACTGATAGCAAAAAGTACAAATGCCATGCTGGCACCAAAAGGCCAGTTCAAAAGATTTAACATCTGGTCGGCAATCTCAATGGAAATGGTTCTGTTACTGGAAGCGCCCAGAAGCGATGGTACCGCATACTCTCCCACTGACCAGACAAAGGCGAACAATCCTGCAACCGCAATTCCAGGAAGACTGAGCTTGAATGTAATCTCGTAAAAAGATTTAATCCGGCTTGCTCCCAGATCTCTTGCCGCCTCGATAATGTCCCATTCAATACCTTCAAGTACACTGATCATGATCAGCAGGATCCAGGGAAATACATTGTCCAGCAATCCTATCACCACAGAACCTGTCGTAAAAACCAAGGATATGGGTTCATCTATCAAATTCAGCTTTATTAGGATTGAATTGAGCAAGCCTTGTCTGCCTAAAATGACAAACCATCCGTATATCCGAACGATCAAATTTGTCCACAACGGTATGATGATCAAAAGAAGTAGAAAAATTTTCCATTTCCCTGTCATGCATGAGATATAATAGGCCACAGGATATCCAACAACTATGCAGATCATGGTTACAGAGAAAGCGATTTTGATAGTATACCAGATGACCTGCAGATAGAAAGGATCGGTGAGAAATTTAATATAGTTTTCCAGGGTAAATCCCGGTTCAAACATCCCCATTCCCGTATATTTAAAAAAACTGATTCGAAGCAAAGAGAGAATGGGAACAAAGAAGAAAAAGGAGACAAGGATCAGTGCGGGCATGAACATGATCAAAAAACGATTTTTCCGATATATTTCAGATAGTTTGTATATCCAATTGTCTTTTTTTATGCCAGCTTTCATTATTAATCTCCGGGATGTTTACAAATTATCGTTATGATCGGGTATGAGGAGGCAATCCTTTGGATTGATCTCCATATAGACGTTTTCAGATTCCTGGTATCGAAGCGCCCTGTTCACCCCACCAAAGTCGTCCACGATTATCATATTCCCCTCAAATGTTACATGAAACCGCAACAATTGTCCTAGGAAGGTAATTTCTTCAAGTTTACCCTCAAGGAGGATGCAACCATCTGAGACTGATGGTTCTCTTTTTACAAATATTTTTTCCGGTCTGATGCCGATGGTGACTTGGGTCTTGTTCTGATTTGAATGGGTTGAAGCGACATCAATCCGGCAGTTGTCAGAAAGTTCCACAGTGGTGGTATCGGCGTTTTGTTTTACCAGTTTGCACTGCAAAAAATTCATCTCGCCAACGAAGTCGGAAACAAACTTTGTCATGGGATTGAAATAAATTTCACTGGGGGTTCCGATCTGCTCGATCCGCCCCTTATTCATGATGACAATCCGGTCTGCCATAGCAAGGGCTTCAGTCTGATCATGGGTGACAAAAATCGCAGTCACTGCAAGTTTCCTTTGGATTCTTTTGATCTCAAACCGCATCTGGTTTCTGAGTTTCAAGTCAAGAGCGCTCAATGGTTCATCCAGCAGCAGCACGGCCGGTTTCACAATAAGAGCTCTTGCCAGGGCAACTCGCTGTTTCTGACCGCCACTGAGCTGGTTCGGGTATCGATTGCTTAAATCCGCAAGCCCCACCATTTCAAGGTACTTTGTCACTTCCGCTTTAATGGTAGCCTTTGGTATCTTTTGCATGGCAAGCCCAAACCCTACATTTTCGCTGACGGTCTTATGGGGGAACAGCGCCCAGTTCTGAAACACAGTTGATGTAACTCTCTTTTCAGGTGGAATATTGCTGACATCTTCCCCTTGGATGCGGACCATTCCTGTTGTGGGCTCTTCCATGCCGCCGATCATTCTCAGAATTGTTGTCTTTCCACATCCACTGGGGCCAAGCAGAAACAGGAATTCACCTTGTTTGATATTCAGTGAGACATCTTCAACAGCAATCACGTTGCGGTATTTTTTATTGAGTTCAATCAGTTCTACATCATACATTGGAGGTCTACCTTTGTTATGGTTCACAAATTTTAATCGCTATTTGCTTTGCCGGCTTAGCCGGGTAGCTTCTATCCGGCTTGACAAGTGAGAGTATGTGGCAGGGCACCCGGAATAAAGAAGTGCCCTGCAAACTGATTATTTACCGGACTGGGCAAGGACCTCTTTTTTCCATCTCTCTGAAAATTCACTCCACTTGGCATTGAGAAGGTCCCAGTCAAAAAATGTGATTTTTTCAAAATCTTCGTTGGAAGCAGGCATGATGTCCTTAACATCTTCTGGAATGACAGCCTTTGAACTGGAGACCCAGTTGCCGGATACTTTTAGATATTCAGATTGCTGTACCGGATCCAGACAAAAATTGATGAATGCTTCTGCAAGTTCTTTATTTTTGGCACCTTTCATAATGGTCAAATAACCGATCCATGATACCGATCCTTCTTTAGGGGAAACCATCTCGATATTGGCGCCTTTTCGCATTTCAGATACGGTACCACCTACATAGTAGGCACCCATGTTTGCTTCTCCTGTGTTGAGAAGAGAAAGAAATTCAGCACCGCCTTTGTAGAATTTTTTGACATTTTTGGCCAGTTTCTTACTAATATCAAACACATGATCTATGCCTTCATCCGAGTAAAGTTCCTGGGCACCCGGCATCTTGTCGGAAATATAGGCGGCAGCATAAAGGCCATAATAGAATGTGGCATCCAGTGTAAGTTTTTGTCCCATATCTTCTCTCATTAAGTCAGACCAGGATGTGGGTGTGAAATTAAGTTTGCCTTTTGCAAAGACAGGGATATATGCGCTGCCGTCAAGAGGCACGCCATAGCCTTTCTGCCATGGATCCCTTTTGAGCAGCTCAGGATAAACATTTGCTGCATTGGGAATGTTATCTTTATTGATGGATTGCAAACGATCGATGTTCATGGCAGCGCCATAGTTCCAACCGTCAGCCATAAATACATCATAAGGCGGTTTGTCCTCTGGAGAGGCTTTGATTTTTGACATGAATTCCGACCAGCCCGGAGAGACGACAATGATGGCGCCGCTTTTTTTCATGAATGGGTTTACAAACGCTTTTTTGAATGACTCGGCGTAAGGACCGCTCCAGCAGGTTACTGTTATTTTTTGTCCTTTGAAACGTTTCAAGTCCTGGGCCTGGGCCTGGCCACAAATGAAAATCAATAAAAGGGCGATTATCAGTCCGATTGTGGTGTGTCTTTTTTTCATCTTGTTTCTCCTTGTATTAGAAAAAATTAATAATTAATGCGCACATTCAGACGTAATGAGTAAAAAAAATATCAATACGGCAACATGGGCATAGTTGTTCCCCCATGGGTTATAATAGAGACAGCGTCTTTGGCGCCTGGAGCTACAGATACTTTTACCGCATGCTCGATGCTGTTAAAATGTGCCAGCTTCATTCTTTTGGCCTGATTTTTGGATATTGCTGGAGAAATAACACCAAATCGAACCCTTTGTCTCAGGCGATTAAACATGATGGCAAAGGCACAGGCATTGGGGTCCTCTGCCTGGCCGCTCTTTAGAATCGCTTTTAAATCATCGGTCTTCCACGCCAGATATTCTTCCCACAATGGATGGATCGCTGTTCCTTCCGGGCAGGGTGATACTATCACCACCATTCCGCCATCCGAGGCCATGAGTTCACCACTCCAAAATGCTTTGGTGCACTGCCAGAAATCCATTTCGAAAGGATAGGAGTTGACGATTACTAAAGGATATCGTTTCTTTACCTTGACCCCGTAAAGCGATTGGGCGTATTCTACTCCCCTTCTTTGTGCCGCAATAAAGTGTCCTGCAACGCATTGATAGACTTTGCCATTTGGATGGAGGATCACATTAATAATAAAATCCAGAGGAACATTTTGTGCAACAAAGTTTTCCAGTGTCAGCCTGGTGGGGGCTTCCGGATTACCCAGCTGGTTGCCGGGTATATTTGCGGAAGCAGCATGAAAGGCATTTATGGTTCGGCAGCTGCACACTCCCGGCAGAATTATTTTGGCGCCCCCGCTGAATCCTGCATCCATATGGGGATTGATGGCACCAATACCAATCCGAAGATCGGCTTCCAATACCCATTTGTTAATTTCTGCCGGAATACCATCGGGTGTGTTGCCAATAAAGTTCATATTTTCTTCTGAGTCGCAGGACACATTAACGATATGATAGTCACAAGAAATATCAGCTCCGACTTTTGAAATGATTTCACTATTGCTAAGTGGGCGATGGGAGCCCAATGCGATGATAATGGAAATATTTTTCCTGGTGATACCGGCCTTGATCAGGCGGGTTAGAACCTGTGGCAGAATATCTGCCGTAGGGGTAGGCCGGGAAATGTCATCTATAATGATGGACACGGTTTGATTCGGAAGGGCTATTTCTTCCAAAGGAAGCGAATCCACCGGGCAGGACAATTGCGTTTCTATCAGTTGTGAAAGATCTTTATGTTCCAGTAGTTGATTGGGCACCACTGTTTCCCCCAGTAATCCATCCGGGATGTTGACTGATTGACTGATATTATCATAGGGGATCTGTATGGTTGCCATTATCCAGTCCCTTGCTCGGCATTTTGAATTTCATTGGACTGGAGCACCTGTGACAAAGCATGAATAAATCGATCCATCTGATTTGTGGTACCAATGGATACCCGCACCATATGATCAAGACCCCAGGCATTGCAGGGACGGACAATAACACCGAAAGGTAGGAGGGCATCAAAGATTTTTTGTGCAGGAACTGGTGTTTCAAACATGATAAAATTGGCCTGGGAAGGGATGACTCTTAATCCCATCCGGCTGAGTTGTAGTTCAGATCGGATTCGGTCTTGCTTGATCTGATCAACCACTTTTATGAAATACTCACCATCTTCATTAATGGCTGCAAGTGCTCCGGCAATGGCTACACGGTTGGCATTAAACGGTTCACTCACAGTATTGATTACCGTCGTAACCTCCGGGGAAGCGATGGCATATCCAATGCGGGCACCGGCGAGGCCATAGGCTTTTGAAAACGTTCGAACCGATATGATGGGCTGCCTTTTTCGGATTAGGGAAACACGATCAGGCAATAGTTCTGCATCGGCGAACTCAGCATAGGCTTCATCCAGAATTAACCAGGTATGTTCGGGTAGACATTCAAGCAATGAATCGATTTCTTCCGGTTCTACAATGGTTCCGGTGGGGTTGTTGGGATTTGCAAGCCAGATCAATTTCGTTTTATTTCCAATATGTTTTTCGATGGCGGAGAGGCTCACAGCCTCCTTTTCCATAGGGACGGTAATCACTTTAGCCCCCATAATCTTGGAAATTTCTCTGTAAAGGGTGTAAGTGGCGCAGGGAATAATCACTTCATCATTTTTTTCGATAAAACACTTTCCAATCGTCTGGAGCATGTTTTCTGCACCGTGTGAGATGCTGATACATTCAGAAGAGATGCCATGAAGACTTCCAATCGTTTCGCGGAGGGCCTTGAAGTTGGAATCCGGGTATTGGTTTAACTTCTCAACTTCTTTTTTCATCTGTTTTATGGATTGGGGATAGGGCCCGTAGGGATTTTCATTGGAAGCAATTTTAATCACTTCATCCAGGCCGAATTGATCCTGAATTTCTTCAATAAATTTGCCAGGCTGGTAAGCGGTCACATCATTTATTGAAACCCTTATGCCGGCAACCGATGTATGTGATCTGATATTCATGGTACTTGTTCCCGCAAATATAGTTAAGGGTCAGTATCATAGAGGTTATAAAAGTCTGTGGTTAATTCTTATAAAAGGAAACTCCTGCTTAGTTTAAATTTTGTTCCATCGTATCAATGACACTGTTCATGGAGGCACGGATATGTACCGACATTGCTCGCGTTGCTGCTTCGTGATCTTTTTTTACCATGTAATCGAATATTTCCAGATGCTGGGTATACGTTTCCTCTTCATATGTATCCCTTGGGCCATGCGATAGCAGATGAGCATACCGCCTCAGAACAGCTAACTGATCGTGGAGGCTGTTGAGTTGTGCTGTCAGCGGCTGATTGTTACTATATTCGGCAATCAACATGTGAAACTCTTCATCCGCTTTGTTAAATTCATTTCGATTGCCCGATGCGATCAAATTCGGATAGTTATCAATCAATTGTTTTATTTTTTGAATTTTGTGTTCGTCAAAATTTTTAATGGTCAGTTTAACTGCTAATAGTTCCAGGGCCTCACGCAGAGTGTAGATGTCGTCCACATCCTTGATGGAAAATTCTCGTACAGTGAACCCCTTGTTGTGTAGACTGGTGACCAGTCCATGGTTCACTAGGCGAATCAATGCTTCGCGAACTGGTGTCCGACTGGTTCCCAACTCCTTGGCAATCTCTTCGTCTGAGATTTTTACGCCTGGAAGCAATTTGAATCCAATAATTCTCGAACGGAGGTTTAAATAAATTTCTGAAGGTAGTTGTTTCTTGTTCATGTCGACATTACTATATACAAAAAAGAATACGGTCAAGTGTTTTATTTATTTTTCCGTTTTTTTAAATTTGGATGTCCTTTCTTATTGTTAAATGCTTTTGAATCGATTTGGAGACCATGAGGGCTTTAGCCAGATCAAAGTCAATTAGTAATACCACCAAATACTGTTTCGACGTACGACAGGTCATAATGTTACCGGCGGCATGATATTGTTGTCTGCCAAGCACACATGTTTGACCATAAACTTCAAAGTGATCTTTGAAAATTATCCGAACGATGCTTGTCTTTATTTCATCTTTGGTATCGGTTTGCGTCCACCCTTTGCAGTCTAATAAAAACCATTATTTTCAAAGGAATAATTAGGTGGCCAACAGAGACTATATTGTCTATTTTTAAATCCTTCTTTCCTACCTTGTTTCAATGGGTACTGGCATTTTAAAGACTCAGTCCAGACATATTTCAAGCAACCCCACATATAGTGTATGCCGGTTTTTCAACTTTGAAATTTCAATTCCATTATATGAGCAGTGGGCTTCAACCCAGGCCATGTTTCCATATTAAACTCAATAATATACAAAAAATATTTTCTCCGAATCCCAAGATTTTGATTTTGAAAATTCCGCTTGCTCTCCAATATAGTCTCGTGGGATCTTGATTTATTTGGTCATGCAGTTTTTCATATA